>Ga0206882_1063_pt1 | contig 21875 bp, 11 predicted proteins | sample Alteio_BWOrgCont_4_FD_152908 | JGI IMG/M metagenome (GOLD analysis project Ga0206882, IMG submission 152908) | Enriched cells from forest soil in Barre Woods Harvard Forest LTER site, Petersham, Massachusetts, United States -... | ecosystem: Environmental > Terrestrial > Soil > Temperate forest > O...
ACCCGAAAAGCATTGCAGGCGTTCTTCATTCAGCAGGTATTTAACCTGCAGAAAGTTCTCTTTTTTGCAATACAATATCACGCCGATATTTAAAAACTCTTCACGTTCTACCCTGGGCACAACGCGGATTATGGCGTATTCAAATAAATGTTTTCCGTGCATGTTGTGCTTATTTTATAAAATTTGCCGAATGGGCAATACGTGTTGTTAAAAATTCAACATAGGCATCCCTATGCTGTTGTTTGGTTTCAAACGGCGCTTCAATTAACCACTCATCTGGTATTAAGGCTACAATTTCCGTTATCCGTTCAGGTGCTAATATAGCGCGAAATGCCGCATCAACCACATCAAGTTCGGTTGCTTTAGCTAATAATACATGGTCTTTTACCTGTACAAATGGGCGTTTAGCCTGTTCCCGCCAGTTATCCCAGGAATGATGGAAATATAAAGCCGCGCCATGATCTATAAGCCATAACTCTTTATGCCATATCAGCATATTGGTATTGCGGGCTGTACGGTCGACATTGGTTAGCAAACAATCCAGCCATACAATTTGCGAGGCCAGCGTGGCATCCACTGAAGTAACCGTAGCATCAAAAGTAATAGCGCCGGACAGGTAATGCAGCGCCAGGTTTAACCCCACGCTTGCCTTTAGTAAATCCTGTATTTCTTCGTCGGGTTCGGTGCGGCCAAAAGCCTCATCCAGGTTGGCAAACACAATTTCGGGTACTTTAAAACCCAACGCGCGGGCAATTTCTCCGCCTATCAGCTCGGCAATTAGGGCTTTAACACCCTGCCCCGCGCCGCGAAATTTTAATACGTATAAAAACTCATCATCAGCCTCGGCAATAGCAGGCAACGAGCCGCCCTCGCGCAGGGGGGTGATGTAACGTATGACGTTGACGGTGCGGAGTTGCGGTTGGGTCATATTCCTTAAAAAGAAAGTTTGAAATTAGTAATTATTTGTCTGAACCGATGATTTTTGTGATTAATGGATTTCGGACAATCTATTGCAATCGATTGCAACGTAAAAATTACACGGTATTTAACATCCTATTTATTAAGTTTGTTGCTAACAGGCCCGTTTTGCGAAAAAGCGTTTGTTTGTTAGCCCATAAATCACTCATATCCTATTTAAATTATGAAGAAAATCTTACTTATTACAGTAATCAGCGTTTTAATGCTGGTAACCGGTTTTTCATTCGCGCAAACAACGCCACCGGCAACACCAGCACCACCAGCGACAACCATCGTTAAAAAAACTACAACCGCAAAAAAAACGGATACCAAAGTAACAACTACTAAAACAACGGCCACAAAAGCCGCCGTTACCAAAACAACAACCACTACTAAAAAAGTTGTTACACCTGTTAAAACGGTAACTAAATCGACAACCACAGTAGTCGTTGAAAAAAAGCCTGCCGCTGCTGAATTAGCAGAAGGTAAAGAACTGCTTTCAAAAGCTGATTGTTTAAGTTGCCATAAAGTAGATACGAAGGTGGTTGGCCCTGCCTATATAGATGTGGCTAAAAAATACCCAGCATCTGAAGCAAATTATGAACTGCTGTCGAAAAAGGTTATAGCAGGCGGCAGTGGTAACTGGGGTTCGTTGGCAATGGCGCCGCATCCAACAATTCCTCCTGCCGATGTTAAAAAAATGGTTGAATATATATTATCGCTTAAATAGCACTTGTATTAGCCTGATGGATAAGAAAGCAATACTGGTATGGCTTTTAACTTTTTTTGGAATGAGTATTTATGCGCAAACCGTAACTACCGTTAAAGGTACCGTAAGTGATAAAAACGGTACCGGCATAGCTGCGGCTTCTGTTTACCTGCTGAATACTAATTTTCGCGTATCCGCTAATAATAAAGGCGAATTTGTGTTCTCCAAAGTACCCGTTGGAAAATATGAGATAGCAATAAGTGCTGTTGGGTATGCCGCGTTAAATAAAACCATAACCGTTACCGCGTCACCAACCCCGCTCAGTTTACAATTAGCCGGGGCAGAAAGCCAGTTGGGCGAAGTAACGATATCGGCACAAAAAAGAGACGAACAGGCCCAACGCGCACCGGTAAGTGTATCTACCCTTTCGGCTAAGCAGGTTGACGATTATAAGATATGGAATACCGAAGACCTGACCGCTATTGTGCCCAATTTATATTCGGCAAATTCGGGCGATAACCGCAATGTTACTTCTATCCGCGGCATCACCACAACTTCGTACGACCAGGCGGTAGCTACTTATATTGACGGGGTAAACCAGTTTGGGCTGGATACTTATATGGCGCAATTGCTTGATGTGGAAAGCATTGAGGTATTGCGCGGCCCGCAGGGTACTTTATACGGCCGAAATGCGATGGGCGGGGTAATTAATATCACCACCAAACAACCCACTAACGAAACAAGCGGTTTCGCGGGCGTTGATATTGGCAATTACGGCCTGCAACGTTACAGTTTGGGTTTGCGCACTCCATTAATTAAAGACAAACTATTTTTAGGCGTGACGGGGTTGTTTTCTGATTTTGGCGGGTTTTATACCAATGCCTACAATAATACCAAATTTGATAAGCAGCATTATTTTTTGGGTAATTATTATTTAAAATACCTGGCTACCCCAAAACTATCGTTTACACTGAATGTTAAAAATGATATTAACCGCAATAACGGGGCGTTCACCCTGGTTTCGAGCGCGGCGCAGGCGCTAAGTCAGCCGTTTGTGGTTGACCAGAACGCCACGACTACAATGGTTGATAATACATTCAACGCGTCATTATCCGCCAATTATACAGGCACCGCATTTAACTTCACCTCGCAAACTTCTTACCAGGAGAATTACCGCTATTATACCACACCTATTGACGGAGATTTTTCGCCGATTGACGGCGTTTCCTTAATCAATAATTACGGGCCAAACTGGAATACCGTCCAAACCGAAATACAGGAGTTTCGTTTTAGTTCACCCGCTTCGTCAAGCTCACCTGTAAAGTGGACCGCAGGGGCGTATGGGTTTTATAATTACAGCCCCACAAAAGAGGGTACCCATTTTGGAAGCCAGGCAGCATTGGTAGGTTCGCCCATCAGTAATTTCACCAGTATTGATATCAATACCGGTACCAATTATGGCACGGCGCTTTACGGGCAGGCAACTTATGTAGTTAGCCCGCAGTTTGATATAACAGGCGGGTTGCGTTATGATTATGAACATGATAAAGAGTTCATTAACGGCGCGTTCCAGGCAGATGGGCAAGCTGCTATAACCACGCGGTCAGATACTTCATCCAGCGCGGCTTTTAAAGCGCTTTCGCCAAAGCTTGCCTTAGCCTGGCATTTAACTGATGATAATAACCTGTATGCCACCTATAGCCGTGGTTTCCGGGCAGGGGGCATCAGCCAGTTAGGGTCTTACCCAACACAGCCGCCTTTATATGATTATAAACCCGAGTATAGTGATAATTACGAGGTTGGTACTAAAAACACCTTTTGGGATAAACGCATTCGTTTGAATATTGCTATTTTCTATACTTTAGTTTCCAACGCGCAGGTGCCAACGCTGGTATTGCCTGCCGCTATCACCATAACCCAAAATGCGGGCGGTTTAACCAGTAAGGGCGCGGAAATGGAATTTGCCTCGACCCCGGTTAAAGGTTTGGAGGTTGATTATAACTTTGGCTATACACATGCCCGTTATACCAGTTTAATTACACCCGAAAATGGCAGCGCGGTAAATTTGGATGGCAACAAGCAGGTATTTACCCCTGACGTGACCTCTATGCTGGCCCTGCAATATGCTTATGACCTGGGCGGCCCGGAAAAAACCAAACTGATAATCCACAGCGACTGGCGTTATATAGGCGACCAGTATTTTGACCTGGCAAACACCATAGAACAAAAAGGATACAGCTTATTTAACGCGAAGGCAGGTATATCAACCAAGCGCTTTGATGTGTTTTTATGGGGAAGTAACCTTGCCAATAAAGTATATATAGATTATGCCTATGATTTTGGGGCCGCCCATTTGGGAAATCCCCGGACTTATGGTGTATCTTTAAAGGCTAAGTTTTAAATTAAAACCAATTATTAAACTCAATAAAAATGAAAAATCAAACCAAGATCAACCCCGTAAATGGTGCAGCGTTATGGGTTGTGGCGATGTTGTTAATTTGCAGCACTACTATGGCGTGGGCGCAAAACCCAAAAGTGCTTATATTCTGTAAAACTGCAGCCTATCATCATAATTCGATCGCTGCCGGAATTGTAGCTATACAGAAACTGGGTGCCGAAAACAAATTTGATGTGGATACAACAACAGATGCAAAAAAGTTTACCCCTGAAAATCTGAAACAATATGCCGCATTGATATTTTTAAGCCCGACAAGTTACCCAAACAGGCCGGTCTTTGACACTGTTGAGAAGGATGCTTTTAAACACTTTATAGAAGCAGGTAACGGATTTGTAGGCATTCACTCAGCAACAGATTTTGGATATGACTTTGCATGGTACGGTGGCCTGGTAGGCGGTTATTTTTTTAGGGCACCCTCAAAAAAATGTACAGGAGGCCGTTATAAACGTAGTTGATACCAAAAGCCCGATGACAAAAGGCCTGCCTTTACAATGGAAAAGGACAGACGAATATTATAGCTTTAAGCCGGGCAGCAATCCAAAAGATTTGCATGTGGTGCTAACGTTTGATGAAAGTACCGAGGACTACGGCGCTAAGCAGAATTTAAAAATGGGCGATTTTCATCCATTGGCCTGGTACCATGATTATGATGGCGGCAGGGCATTTTATACCGCTTTAGGTCATACTGATGAAACTTATTCCGACCCGTTATTTTTAAACCATTTACTGGCCGGGATAAAATATGCAATGGGTAAAAAATACAAAGGCAAATGAAGAAGAACAGAAAATGGATATTAGCTGTATTAGGTATAGCTGTATTGTTATATACCTGTAAGGTAGCCTATGTTGCCAATTATCCCGTTGAGCGGGATGCCGAGGGGCGTATTAAAGTTATTGCCAAATATGATCCATCGCCCGAGTCACCGCAGGAAAGTATGAGGCATATTTACATGCCCCAGGGCTATCATTTACAGTTGGTAGCCAGCGAGCCAATGATAAGCAACCCGGTTGCCATAGTTTGGGATGGTAATGGTATAATGTATGTTGCCGAAATGCTGACTTACATGGTAAACGTAGACGGAACAGGCGAAGGCGCTAAATTATGCACGGTAAAACGGCTGGAAGATACCAACGGCGACGGTGTAATGGATAAGGCCACTGTTTTTATTGACAGCCTGGTTTTACCCCGTATGATGCTGACAATAGGCCATAAATTACTGGTAAACGAAACAAATACCTATAATATTTATAGTTATGAGGATACCAATGGTGACGGCAAGGCTGATAAAAAAGTACAGGTTTATAAAAATGATGAACCAGACACTAAAAACCTGGAGCACCAAAAAAGCGGCCTGATCTGGAATATTGACAACCGTATTTATGTAACTGTCGACCCGGTACGCTACCAGTGGAAAGGTGATCATTTAGTAGCTGATTCTTTACTACAGGCGCCACAGGGGCAATGGGGGCTAACGTATGATAATTATGGCCGTTTGTTCTATTCTCAGGCCGGGGCCGAGGTGCCGGCACTAAATTTCCAGCAAAACCCACACTATGGCGCTTTTGATATAAAAGACCAGTTTGACGCTAATTTTCAGGCCGTATGGCCCGCAATTGCCACGCCCGATGTTCAGGGTGGTTTGATTAGGTTACGCCCCGACAGTACGCTTAACCACTTTACCGCCTGTAACGGGCAATCCATTTATCGTGGCGACAAGTTGCCGCTGGATGCACGCGGCGATCTATTTATACCCGAGCCTGTCGGGCGTTTAATACGCCGCGCCAAGCTACAGGATGTCGATGGAAAAGTAACGATGGTTAACGCATATGATAAAACAGAGTTTATCCAGTCAACCGACCCTAACTTCCGCCCGGTAAATACTGTTACTGGCCCTGATGGCTCTATGTATATTGTGGACATGTACCATGGCATTATACAGGAAAGTAACTGGACACGCCCCGGCAGCTTTTTACGCCCGCAAATTTTACGGAAGGGCTATGAAAAGAACATTGGCCGCGGCCGTATTTACCGTTTGGTATATGATGGCATGAAACCGTCAAAAACGGCCCCGCGCTTGTTGAATGAAACCCCTATGCAATTGGCTAATCATTTAAACGATGCCAATGGCTGGTATCGCGATAACGCACAAAAAGAACTGGTGTTGAGAAACGACAAGTCGGTAGTGCCTACGTTAAAGATAATGGCCACTACCTCGCCAAATCAACTGGCACGCATCCATGCCTTATGGACATTGAACGGCATGGAAAGCCTGGATATGGAAACGTTTAGCGCCGCATTAAAAGCCGGCGATCCGCAAATACGTAAAACTGCGGTTTGGATAGGCGAGGACATGGCCAAACAGCATCCTGAAGTTACAGATATGCTGGCAGCCATGGCTAATGATATCAGCCCGGATGTCCGTTACCAGGTTTCGTTATCGTTGCGTTTCAACCCATCTCCAAAAGCGCAGTCAGCTATAGCAGGTTTGGTAGCTAAATACCCGGATGGCATAATTGGGCTATCTGATAAAAAGTACCATGACAACATCAAAGCAAAAGCCGACCAGTTAAGGGCACAGGCCTTGCTTGCCCAGGCCGACCAGAAGTTGGTGAGCGACGGTTCTGTCATATTTAAACAGCTTTGCGCTACCTGCCACGGCGCTGATGCTAAAGGCATATCAATTGGCGGCGCGGCCCAGCCTGCCCCGCCGCTTGCGGGTAACCCGGATGTTGTTGGCAATCCAACCAAACTGATACGCATATTATTAATGGGATTAAGCGGCCCGGTTGGCGGCAAAGCCTACCCTGACGTGATGCCGGCCCTGGGCTTTAATACAGATGAGTATATCGCATCGGCATTAAGCTATATTCGTAACGATTTTGGCAACAAGGCGGTAACAGTTAAAACAGCCGATGTAACGCGTATAAGGGCGCAATTAGGTACCCGTACCAAAGGCTTTACAATGGCCGAGCTGGATACCATGCGGACTATTTTCCCTGGATTTAGGGGCGGTGCCGGCGGCGCTCCCCGTCCGGCTGGGGCAGGCGCAAATGGCGGAACGATCAGGAACCAATAAGGATAAAATGATTTGAATTTTCAGGCAGCCCATAACCGGGCTGCCTTCTTTATTAATACGGCGGAAAATAAGCCGGCCTTATATTGGTGCCACCTTTTAAACGGCAATCTACGCATTGTTTGGGGGCATAGTAATAGCCTACCACTTGAGCATTTGCAACAGCGGTGGTTATTACCAGGCTATCACCCTTTGCCAATGCGGTGGTTTGTCTTTTAGCATAGGTTGCGGCAGGGTCAAATAGTAATATCCAGGTAAAATACGGTACCGGACTTCCCCCACCCGGATATGCACAATCATAAACTGTAGGCGACGGGAAATAATTCTCAGTAACGGTTGAGCCAAACCAGGATATATTATTATTTGCAAACCAAACAGCATCATAAAAACTAGGTACCCGCAACGGAATATCACTATAATGCAAATTATACTGTTTTGTAGTTGCTGTGGATACACTTATAAAACCGATAACTTCATCAGTTGGCGAAGTAATGCAATGGATGTTACCTGTTAATGTAGAAGGTTGCGCGTCAAATATGCTGCCTAAGTTCTCGGTATTGGTTTTCAGGTTTTGATAGTAATTAAAACCATTCTGTGTTAAGGCATATTGCCGCAACTGCATACAATAGATATGCGCTATTTTCTCAGACCCTGCCGCCAGGCTGCCTATTTCCTGTCCTGAAATTACATCCTGCGCCAGCTTGGCCGAAGAGCCGATAAATATCTGGTTGGAAGCATCGCCTTTATAACATACAGAAACATCATCGGCAGTACCGGGAGGTGTATTAATTATTTGTGAATTTTTATATTCATACAGTGCCTGGTAAAACGGCACTATTGACCATGTTTCTTTATAATCCCAACGGTAATAGCGGGTGTTATTAGTAGCATCGTGCGCGTTAACATAAAATGCAACATTTGAAGCATCTGGCTGTTGAAAATAAATACTGTCAATAGGTGGGGTTACTTTCATCGGCACAAAATCAGATTGATAAATTTTGCCATCAGTTGTTTTAATATCTAAGCGGTATTGCCGGGCAGTGCTGAAATTGGTAACGCCCAAAACATAGTTGCCGTTACCAGTTTCGATGAGCGGGTATAATTTGCCCTGATCATCTTCCACAGAAACAATAGCTTTTAGTTCCGGCTTATTTTGCGTGGTATCGCTTAAGCTGGTGGTGCGGCTAAGGGCAATAAAGGTAGAATCGCCACTTATAATAGGGCCGTCAACCGCTAAAAAATTGGTGCTTATGCTGGTTAGTTTCGGGCTGAACGGTTTTTTACAGGATAAATATCCTGTTAAAAACAATGCGGTTAATATATAGCTTACTGTGTTTTTCATACTATAATTAATAGGGCGGAAAATAGGATGGCCTTATATTAGTACCGCCTTTTAAACGGCAATCTACGCATTGTTTGGGGGCGTAGTAATAGCCTATTACCTGGGCATTTGCAACAGCAGTTGTTATTACCAGGCTATCGCCCTTTGCCAATGCGGTGCTTGCCCTTTTATTATAAGTTGCGGCAGGGTCAAATAGCAATATCCAGGTTAAGTATACTGGCGGAGGTTGATTGAAAAATGCACAATTATCAACCGTTGGCGGCGGGAAATAGTTTTCAGTAATAGTTGAGCCCTCATAACCCACACCAAGGTTTGCAAAATAAACGGCATCATAAAAAACCGGGACTGGCAACGGTATATCACTATAATGCAAATTGTACTGTTTTGCTGTTGCTGTGGATACACTTATAAAACCAATAACAACATCCGTTGGCGAGGTAATACAATGGATATTACCGCTTAATGTAGAGGGTTGCGCGTCGAATATGCTGCCTAAATTCTCAGTATTGGTTTTTAAATTCTGGTAATAATTAAATCCGTCAAGAGTTAAGGCATATTGCCGCAACTGCATACAATAGATGTGTGCTATTTTTTCAGACCCCGCCGCTAAGCTGCCTATTTCCTGCCCTGAAATCACATCCTGTGCCAGTTTGGCCGAAGAGCCAATAAATATTTGATTAGAAGCATCGCCTTTATAACATACAGAAACATCGTCAGGACTGCCGGGAACTATATTAACTATAGCGCCATTATTGTATTCGTATAATGCCTGGTAAAACGGCACAATAGACCAGGTTTCTTTATAATCCCAGCGATAATAACGGGTATTGTTGGTGGCATCATGCGCGTTGACATAAAACGCCACGTTGGAACCCCCGGTTTGTTGAAAGTAAATGCTGTCAATGGGCGGCGTAATTTTCATCGGCACAAAATCAGATTGATAAATTTTGCCATCAGTAGTTTTTATATCTAAGCGGTACTGTCGGGCAGTACTAAAGTTTGTAACGCCCAATACATAGTTGCCGTTACCAGTTTCGGTAAGCGGGTAAAGTTTACCCTGGTCATCTTCTACCGATATGATTGCTTTTAGCTCTGCTTTGTTTTGCGTGGTATCGCTTAAACTGGTGGTGCGGCTAAGGGCAATAAAGGTAGAATCGCCGCTAATAATAGGGCCGTCAACCGCTAAAAAATTGGTGCTTATGCTGGTTAGTTTCGGGCTGAACGGTTTCTTGCAGGATAAGTATCCTGTTAAAATTAATGAAATTAATATATAGCAAACTATCCTTTTCATTAATTGGTTAACAGGTTGGTAAACAGTTGGCTAACACATTTAGATTTCTTTTCCACTGGATGGAAATAAAAACTAAATATAATAAAATTTAATAATTTGTTGATATTTATGCTGGATGTGCCAGGGCAATCGCGAAGATTTATAATGGCTTTTTTTTTGATCTAAAGTTGTTCGAAAATTAAAAAAGTGCAAGTCATGCCGATTTCGGCATCCCACAGGACATTCCCTCCTGCAAGGTCTGCGACTTGCCTATTGCTGACCTGTCCTGCACTTACCTGAATGTGGGATGCCGAAATAAATCTGCATGACCCGTGGGTTTTTTTTAAAAGCGATTACTTCCCCGGGACTTACCAAGGGAAGTCGTTTTTAAAAGCCTGTGGACTGTTTTACCCCATCCTTCTCCTTCCCCTAAAATTAGGGGAAGGCATCGCACAAGGCCCGCAAAGCCACTATTTGTCATTATTCGGGGATCAAAGCCATCAGCAAAGCAATGAATATTCTTATATAGCCATAAGGTCTGTAATGCTTATTTCACCCCCAACCTTTGCACCACGCTGCCGATATTCCCATTCATATCACTTCCCTCCATAACTACAGTGTAATTATTAGGCTTGTCGCTGGCGTAAAAGGATACAGTGGCATTACCATTCTTATCTGTAATAACCAATGGGTCCCAATGAATAGTGGAGCGGAAGTCTTTTATCGCGTTAGGCGTTTTATCTACATAGCGTGGCCGGTAAAAATCTTTAGCCACAACAAACGGCAATGGTTTAAACGTATAGGTGCCAGCCGTTACCTGCCGGTATGGGCCTGCGCCATCGCGCGTGGTGATCTCTATATAAGCATACGGTGGTACAAGGTTATTTTTTATGGCCGTATGGGCGACCGCGCCTTTGGTTTTACCCCTGGCGGGGGGGGCAGTATAGCTAACTTTCGCGCTTTCGGGGTCGCTGTCCTCGTTATAGTCTTCTGTAAGCGCAGAGCTTGACATCACTTCTATCCCGATAACATCTTTTGCCGGGTACGAATCCAGGATACCTTTTATATCATTGATATTATGTACTTTCATAACCCTGTCCAGGTCTATCCCGTCAATTACAAAGTGCGCCTCCTTGTCATATATCATATAGCTTAGCCTTGAAGGCGATACCGCGGTAAATAACTTAACCGCCAGACCTTTAACTTTTAACTCCAAAAGCTCACTAAGGGTTACCGCCCCTACTTTTTCTATGTCTTTTTCATCCAGGGTCTGGTCGGCCACACCGGGGCCATTGCGGTTATGCGATCCTTTTATTACCTTTTTATCGGCTATCTCTACCTCGTTCAGCACATGGTTGCCGTTTAATTTTGCTTCATCCAGCCTGCTGCTGATGCCCTTGCTTACTGATTTTTGTAACGTTGTATCAATATACCAGGGCAGGTAACGGCCCGCAGGTTTATTAAATTCGGGCGACGGCGCTTTATCCACAGCTATCCCCACACCAAAATCGTCCCCGTTTTTACTGGTGGCCTTTAAAAAGAAGCTTGCCGAATCGGTTACGGTAATGCCTGTAAATACAAATTTTCCATCCTTATCGGCCTGGTTAACGTCGGGCATCTGCGAGTTTTTGGATATCATAGTTATCCTGGCATTTTCCACCTTTTTGCCCAGCATATTTACCACTTCACCCTTTATTTGAAATTCAGGCTCTGCCGCAAATTGGGGCTGTTTATGCAGAGCGGTCACCTGCGCCCATTCATAGCCAGTCCAGCCCTGGGTAAGCATGAGGTTGTCAATAGCTTGCTTGTTTTTATTTTGAAGATAGTATTGTGGTTCCTCTACCGTGCCTTTTAAATCGGTGGTAAGCAGCAAGCTGCTTACCAGGGTATTATTGGTAAGGCTATCGGTTATCACCTGGTCATTATCGGTTACAGCAACCGAGAAGCTGCCTTGTATGGGTTTACCTGTTTTATCAGTTACTTTAACATTTAAAGCCACGCTGTCGCGTGCGCTATAGGTTTGTTTATTGGGTTTAATGCTTATTCTTAAGTTATCGTTATGATCTATATACACAATACGCTCGTTTAAAGGCTGTCCCTGTTGGTTTAGTAAGCTAAAACGAGCTATGCCTGTCGGGAACAGGTTTTTTGAGATATTCAGTGTTTTTTCATTGACCGTTCCAAACTTTACCGACGAAGCGTAACAGATCACTCCCCTTGCCTGGCCTATAAGGTAACAGGTATTGGCTTGCTGGTCCGTGGTGGTGAGGCGGATGGTTAGGGAATCGCTTTCAGCCCCCTCTAAATCTCCCCCGGTAGGGGAGACTTTTTGATATTCGTTAATATTGAGCACAATACCGCTTGCTTTTACTTGCGGTAGCTGATAGGTTTTGCTTTGGCCACCGGGCAGCATTACTTTGGCGGTATACGTTTCGCCGGGCTTGGGGGTTAGGGCGAAATTGCCCATCCCTTTATGCAAGCTGATAAACGCCGCTACTTCTTCCTGCTTGCTGTTGTATATCTTTCCGCGGATATTCGCCCCCTTTCCGTCTTCGCCGATGGCTTTAAAGCCTACTTTGGTGGGTATGCCTGCTACTAAACTGCCGCCCTCGGGCATAAATTGCAGGTCGGTATTTTCGGGGCGGTTCAATACGAGGGGAATGTTCTGCTTGCGGTTGCCTTTTTGCATATCCTGCGCCTGCATGGTAAGGTCGTTGGCGGCTTTTGGCGGCAGGCTAAAGTTAATGTTCATCCCTCCTGACGCGTCGGTTTGTGCCTGGCCTTTAAACAGGGTTTTGTTATCATCAAGCACTTTTAGCTGCATTTCCCTTAGCCGCAGGGCCTGCCGGTCGGCTTCGCTGAAAGCTAAGGAAGCATAAATATTTTCCTTATCATTTTCACGTACCGCTTTGGTATTTACGCTTACCATCCAGGGTTGGTTATCGGTACCGGTAATATAAATGTTTTTTGTAAACAGATAATTTTCGCCAAAATTGCGCTGCCAATTGGTATAGGCGCGCAGTGTATAGCTGCCTTCGGGTATATCTTTACCATCAATAGCAATTTGTCCGTAGGTGATGCCATAGCCTACGGGCGCCATACGCCTGTATACCACTGTCGAACTATCATTGACCAATTCTACATACATCAACCCGCTGCGGGACGAATATTTTAAATAATTGGCATTAAATAAATAGCCTTTAAACCATATGGTATCTCCTACGGCATAAACCGGCTTATCGGTTTGCAGGTACAGCTTTTCAACCGGCAACAGTTGCTGCAGGCTATCCTGCTGTTTGATCAGGCGGACCAGGCCGGCATCAGCTATTTTTTGCTGGGCGAACGTGTTTACACAAAACAATAACGTAAAGAGGAACAGATAAAGCACTTTTTTCATTGCAATGTATTATTCAATGTTAATTTTTGCATAAAACTACCAATATTTCCGTTCATATCGCTGCCTTCTATAACAATAGTATAATTATTTGGCCTGTCGCTGGCGTAAAAGCTTACAATGGCCTTACCGTTCTTATCAGTAACCACAAATGGCTCCCAGTGTATGGTTGAGCGGTAATCCTTTATAGCGTTTGGCGTTTTATCCAGATACCTGGGACGGTAAAAATCCTTAGCTATAACGAAAGGTAAGGATTTAAAAGTATAAGTGCCTGCCGAAACCTGCCGGTATGGGCCAACACCTGTGCGGGTGGTGATCTCGATATAGGCATAGGGTGGCACAAGACTATTTTTCAATTTACTATGTGCGGTTGGCTTAATGTTTGATGGCGCGGTAGCGGCAAAAGCCATTTGTGGCTTGGTGCGGCCGACCATTTGATTATCACCCGGATCACTCTCCAAATTATATTCGTCTGTAAGTATTGGGCTCGACATTACCTCCACGCCAATAATATCTTTTGCCGGATACGAATCTATATAGCCTTTCATAAAGTTATATCTTGTAAAATCCGGGAAATTTTCCGCACCATGTTGTGGCCCGTTATATAACCTGTCCAGGTCTATCCCATCAATTACAAAGTGTACATCTTTATCATAAATGGTATAGCTCATCCTGAATTTAGGCTGAAAATATCTAACCGCCAACCCTTTTATTTTCAATTCCAAAAGCTCACTCAAATATTCTACCCCTACCTTTTCTATATCCTTTTCATCCAGCGCCTGGTCGGCCACGCCCGGGCTATTCAAATTATGCGAGCCTTTAATCACCTTTTTTTGTTTGATCTCTACTTCTTTCAGCACATGGTCGCCGGTTAGTTTTTCTTCTTCCAGCCTGCTGCTTATGCCCTTGGTTACCGACCGTTGCAGCGTGGTATCGATATACCAGGGCAGGTAACGGCCTGTTGGTTTAAATTCGGGTGGTGGCAACTGATCTATATATACGCCCATTCCCGCGTCGTTCCCGCTTTTATTGGTGGCTTTAATAAAAAAGTTTGCTGAATCAGCTACCGGGATAGCCGTAAATACAAAATTTCCGTCTTTATCGGCCTGGTTAATATCGGGCATCGGGTTGTGTTTGGATATCAGGGTTACCCTTGCGCTTTCTACCTTCTTGCCCAACAGGTTCACTACTTTTCCTTTTATCTGAAACTCCGGCTCTGCCGCAAACAAGGGTTGTAGTTTTGGGGCTGTTATTGCTGTCCAGGTATAACCTGTCCAGCCCTGGGTAAGCATCAGGTTGTCTAAAGCCTGTCTATTCGCCTGTTTATTGTTCAGATAATATTGCGGTTCTTCTACAGCTCCTTTCAAATCGGATGTTAATAGTAAATTGCTGGTTAGGTTATTCGATGTACTATCCGTTATCACCTGTTCATTATCAGTTACTGCTATGGAAAAACTGCCTTGTATGGGTTTATCGTCTTTATCGGTAACATTAATTTGTAAAGCCACGCTGTCCCTTGCTGTATAGGTTTTTTTATTGGGTTTGACGCTTATTTTTAAGTTATCGTTATGGTCTATATATACTATACGCTCATTTAATGGCTGGCCTTGCTGGTTTAGTGAACTGAAACGAGTTATGCCTGTTGGGAATAGGTTTGTTGCTATCGTTAGGTTTTGATTGTTGCTTTTATCAAAATGGATGACTTGAGCATAACAGATAATTCCTCGCGATTGGGCGGTTAGGTAGTAGGTGTTTTGTTGTTGGTCGGGAGTGGTGGTGAGGTGTACAATTAGGGAATCCGTTACAGCCCCCTCTAAATCTCCCCCGGTTGGGGAGACTTTAGCTGCGCGCGGGGCCGCTACAGTGACGGGAGAAGAAGTTGTTTCCACAGACTTTCCTAAACTTTCAATATTGAGAACCGTCCCGCTTGTTTTTACTTGCGGGAGCGGGTAGGTTTTGCTTTGACCGTTTGGCAACATTACTTTGGCGGTATAAGTTTCGCCTGGTTTGGGTGTTAAGGCGAAATTGCCCATACCTTTATGCAATGAGGTGAAATTTGCTACTTCCTCCTGTTTGCTGTTGTATATTTTGCCGCTAATACTGGTACCCTTGCCATCTTCGCCAATGGCTTTAAAACCTACTTTGGTTGGGATGCCCACTACCAGGTTGCCGCCTTCGGGCATAAATTGGAGGTCGGTATTTTCGGGGCGGTTAAGTACGATGGGGATATTTTGCTTTCGGTCGCTGCCTTTTTGCAGGTCTTCGGCCTGTATAGTGAGATTATTAGCCGCTTTTGGCGGCAGGTTAAAGTTAATGTCCATCGCCCCTGCCACATCGGTTTGGGCCTGGCCTTTAAACAGGGTTTTATTGCCGTCTTTTACTTTTAGCTGCATATCCCTTAATATCAGGGCTTTCTTATCTGCTTCGCTAAAGGCTAAGGAGGCATAAACGTTTTCCTTATCATTTTCTTGGGCCGATCTGGCATTTACCTTTACCAGCCAGGGCTGGTTATTGGTGCCGGTGATATATAGGGTTTTGGTAAATACGTAATCCTCGCCAAAGTTGCGCTGCCAGTTGGTATAGGCCCGCAGGGTATAACTGCCTTCGGGTATGTCTTTACCGTCGATGGCAATCTGGCCGTGGGTGAGGCCATAATCCACAGGAACCATGCGCCTGAACACCGTTTCATTGCTGTCATTAGCCAGTTCAATATACATTAACCCGCTTCTTGACGAATACCTTAAATAATTGGCATTGAATAAATAGCCTTTAAACCAAATGGTATCGCCTATTGTGTAAACCGCTTTATCGGTTTGCAGGTATAACTTTTCTACCGGCAGCTTTTGTTGGAGGCTGTCCTGTTGTTTGATCAATCGCACCAATCCCGCGTCGGCGATTTTTTGCTGCGCGAAAAGGCTTATTGAAGAAATACAGAATAATAATAGCAGGTAAAACTTTTTCATGGAGAGATTTTAGCAGGTGTAATTTTTTGTTCAATACTTCCAATATTCCCTTTCATATCACTGCCTTCCATAACCACCATATAATTATTTGGCTTGTCGCTGGCGTAGAAAGATACAGTGGCTTTGCCATCTTTATCAGTAATTACCAACGGTTCCCAATGGATGGTGGAGCGCAGGTCTTTTAGTGCATTAGGTGCTTTATCTACATACCTGGGTTTGTAAAATTCTTTAGCTACAACAAACGGTATGGGTTTAAAGCTATAAGTTCCGGGTGATACCTGCCTGAATTTCCCCACCCCATTCCGGGTCGTGATCTCTATAAATGCGTACGGAATACTTAGCTGTTTTTTCATTGAACTTGCAAAGAATTTTTTTAGATCATTAGCCGTAAGGTTTTTCCAAAGATATTCGTCTATGAGTATTGAACTTGTCATCACTTCAATCCCTGTAATATCCTTTGCAGGATAAGAATCAAAAACCCCTTTCAATACAATGGGTCTGTCTGTCATCAAAACCCCATCCATTACAAACGATACTACACTTTTATCGATTTTATAAGCAGTAATACCGTCAAACCTTAATCTTTTAACCTTAAGTTCTAAAAGTTCTTCCAGGTTAGCTGCCCCTACCTTTTCTATATCCTTTTCGTTCAATGTTTGGTCGGCTTCACCGGGCCCGTTCAGGTTATGCGAACCGGGGATTATTTTCTTTTCTTTTATCTCTACCTGTTTCAGCATGTGGTCGCCGGTTAAGTTTTCTTCCTCCAACCTGCTGTTGATACCTTTACTTATTGATTTTTGCAACGAGGTGTCGATATACCAGGGCAGGTAACGGCCTTTGGTTTTATTAAATTCTGGCAGGGTTATTTCGTCTATATTTATACCCATACCCAAATCATTGCCGTTTTTATTGGTGGCTTTAAGAAAAAAGTTTGCGGAATCGGCTACCGGGATTTGTGTAAAAATGAACCTGCCATCTTTATCTGCCTGGGTCACCTGTGGAATAGAACTCTTTGCCATCAGTATTACTCTTGCATTAGCTACCTTTTTGCCAAGTAAATTGACCACCTTGCCTTTTATCTGAAATTCGGGTTCTGCTTCAAATTGGGTTTTTTGTTTTGGGGCGGTTACTTCTGCCCAACTATAGCCAGTCCAACCCTGGGTAAGCAGCAGGTTATCTAATGCTTGTTTGTTTTGAAGATAATATTGTGGTTCTTCAATAGTGCCTTTCAGATCGGATGTTAGCAGTAAATTGCTTGTTAAGTTACTTGCCGTGCTATCGGTCATCACCTGTTCATGGTCGGTTACGGCTATTGAAAAGCTGCCTTGTATGGGTTTGCCGTCTTTATCGGTTACTTTTATGTTTAAGGCTACGCTGTCTCTTGCCGTATAGGTTTGTTTATTGGGTTTAATACTTATTTTTAAGTTATCGTTATGGTCTATATAAACTATACGTTCATTCAACGGCTGGCCTTGCTGGCTTAAAATGCTGAAACGCGTTATGCCTGTGGGGAACAGGTTTGTTGGTATGGTTAGGTTTTGACTGGCGCTTTTATCAAAATGTATCACTTGGGCATAGCAGATTATTCCTCGTGATTGGGCGGTTAGGTAATAGGTGTTGGGTTGTTGGTCGGGGGTGGTGGAAATACTTACCATTAGGGAATCGCCTACGTGAGCCCCCTCTAAATCTCCCCCGGTTGGGGAGACTTTGGCCGCGCGCTGGGCCGCTGCTGTGGTAGATAAAGCAGTCCTTCCTAAACTTTCAATATTGAGAACTGTTCCGCTGGTTTTAACTTGTGGTAATGGATAGGTTTTTACCTGGCCGTTGGATAAAATTACTTTGGCGATATAGGTTTCGCCGGTTTTTGGGTTTAAAGTAAAATTACCCATGCCTTTATGCATGCTGCTAAAGGCTGCTACTTCTTCCTGTTTGCTGGTATATATTTTGCCGCTGATGTTTGTGCCTTTGCCGTCTTCGCCGATGGCTTTGAAGCCGACTTTGGTTGGGATGCCTGCTACTAAATTGCCGCTTTCAGGCATAAATTGCAGATCGGTATTTTCGGGGCGGTTCAGTACAAGCGGGATGTTTTGCTTGCGGTCGCTGCCTTTTTGCAGGTCTTCGGCTTGCAGGTTGAGGTTATTGGCTGCTTTTGGCGGCAGGTTAAAGTTAATGTCCATTGTTCCTGCCACATCGGTTTGCGCCTGGCCTTTGAACAGGGTTTTATTGCCGTCTTTTACTTTTAGCTGCATATCCCGTAGTATCAGGGCTTTTTTATCGGCTTCGCTGAATGTTAAAGAGGCATATACATTTTCCTTATCATTTTCGTGGGCCGATCTCGCATTTACCTTTACCAGCCAGGGCTGGTTATTGGTGCCGGTGATGTATAAGGTTTTGGTAAATACGTAATCCTCGCCAAAGTTGCGCTGCCAGTTGGTATAGGCCCGCAGGGTGTAACTGCCTTCAAGTATGTCTTTGCCGTCTATTGCTATTTGTCCATAAGTGACGCCATAATCCACCGGCACCATGCGCCTGAATATGGTTTCATTACTGTCATTGGCCAGTTCGACATACATTAACCCGCTTCTTGACGAATACCTTAAATAATTGGCATTAAATAAATAGCCTTTAAACCAAATGGTATCGCCTACGTCATAAACCGCTTTGTCGGTTTGCAGGTACAGTTTTTCTACAGGCAGCCGCTGTTGCAGGCTGTCCTGCTGTTTGATCAACCGCACCAAACCCGCGTCGGCGATTTTTTGCTGGGCGAAAACGCTGACTGAACTAATTAAAAATAAGAAAGGCAGGTAAAACTTTTTCATGGTGAGTTTTTTGTCGGTGCTAACTTTTGTGTGATGCTTCCAATATTCCCGTTCATATCGCTGCCCTCCACAACAACGGTATAATTATTTGGCCGGTCGCTGGCATAAAAGGTTACGGTGGCTTTGCCGTCCTTATCAGTGATTACTAATGGATCCCAGTGAATGGTGGAGCGCAGGTCTTTTATCGCTCCGAGGGTTTTATCTATGTATTTTGGCTGGTAAAACTTTTTGGCTATTATAAAAGGCAACGGTCTGATATTCTCTGTTCCGGCCGCTGTTTTAATATATGGCCCATATCCGTTGCGGGTAGTGATCTCTATATAGGCATATGGCGCAACACCGCCATTTCTTATATCAGTTGCAATCTTTGGATGCCAGGGGTCACTTTCCAGGTTATATTTATCCGTATAAACCATGTTGGTCATTATCTCAACCCCCAAAATATCTTTACTTAGATACGAATCAACATAATCTTTCATAAAATTATACCTTAGCCACGGGATTGGCACAGGAGTGGGATTCAGAGGTCGTACCATATTCCAAAGTCTGTCCAGATCCGTTCCATCAATCACAAAATGCACAATAAGGTTATCGATCATGAAGCCTTGCGGATAATGTACCCTTAGCCTTTTGGCTTTTAATTCCAAAAGTTCATCCAATGTTTCTACCCCTACCTTTTCTATTTCCTTTTCATCAATTACCTGATCGGCCTCACCGGGGCCATTCAAATTACGCGAGTGGGGAATTACCTTCTTTTCTTTGATATCCACTTGTTTCAGCACATGGTCGCCGGTTAAATTTTCTTCATCCAGCTTGCTGCTAATACCCTTGCTTACCGACCGCCATAATGCAGTATCAGCGCTAACATACCAGGGCAGGTAACGGGCTTTGGGCTGGTTAAACTGTGGCGGTATCATTTCATCAACCGATATGCCTATACCCATATCATGGCTGCTGCTGTTAGCGGCTTTAAGAAAAAAATCTGCAGAATCAGTTATTGGGATATGCGTAAATACAAAACGCCCGTCTTTATCCGCTTTGACAAGTTCAGTCCATTTATAGTATTTAGCTGCCAAAAGTATATTCGCTTCGCTTACTTTTTTATTCAGCATATTGATCACCCTTCCTTTTACCTTGAACTCCGGCTCGGCTTCAAACTTTATGGATTGCTCCGGGGCGGTTACCTGCGACCAGTCATAGCCCGTCCAGCCTTGTGTTAGCATCAGGTTGTCTAACGCTTGTTTGTTTCTATTTTTCAGATAGTATTGCGGTTCTTCTACGGTGCCTTTTAAATCGGAGGTGAGGAGTAAGTTGCTGGTTAAATTATTGATCGTGCTGTCGGTTATTACCTGTTCATTATCAGTCACAGCTATGGAGAAGCTACCTTGTATGGGTTTGCCGTCTTTATCGGTTACTTTTATGTTTAATGCTACACTGTCACGGGCGGTATAGGTTGGTTTATTAGGCGTGACGCTTATTTTCAGGTTATCGTTATGGTCAATATAAACTATACGTTCATTTAGTGGCTGGCCCTGTTGATTTAAAAGACTAAAACGGGTTATTCCAGTGGGGAACAGGTTTGTTGGTATGGTTAGATTTTGACTTAGGCTTTTATCAAAATGGATGACTTGTGCGTAACATATTACGCCCCTTGCCTGGGCGGTTAGGTAATAGGTGTTGGGTTGTTGGTCGGGGGTGGTGGTGAGGCGGACAGTTAAGGAATCAGCATCCGTTTCAGCCCCCTCTAAATCTCCCCCGGTAGGGGAGACTTTGGCCGCGCTCGGGGCCGCTACAGTGACGGGAGAAGAAGTTGTTTCCACAGACTTTCCTATACTTTCAATATTTAGAACCGTTCCGCTATATTTTACTTGTGGTAACGTGTAGGTTTTGCTTTGCCCATTAGGCAATGCTATTTTGGCGGTATAGGTTTCGTTGGGCTTTGGGGTTAGGGCGAAATTGCCCATACCTTTATGCAGGCTGCTAAACATTGCTATTTCTTCCTGCCTGCCGTCGTATATTTTGCCGCTGATATTTGTGCCTTTACCATCTTCGCCGATGGCTTTAAAGCCTACTTTGGTTGGGATGCCTGCAACTAAATTTCCGCCCTCGGGCATAAATTGCAGGTCGGTATTTTCGGGGCGATTGAGTACAATGGGAATGCTGATCTTGCGGTTACCTGCATCTTTTTGCAGATCTTCGGCCTGGATAGCCAGGTTATTTTTATTGGCTTTCGCGGGCAGGTTAAAGTTGATGTCCATTGCCCCAGCCGCATCGGTTTGGGCTTTGCCGCGCAACAGGTTGTGGTTGCCGTCATTAACCTTTAGCCGCATGTCGTGTAATGTCAGCGCATGTTGGTTAACATCGGCAAATTCAAGCGCGGCCTGTACGTTTTCTTTACCATCCGTAACGGAAGAGCCTGATTTAACCTTCACCAGCCACGGTTGGTTACCCGCCCCTGTGATATACAGATTTTTGGTGAATATATAGTCCTCGCCAAAATTGCGCTGCCAGTTGGTATAGGCCCGCAGTGTGTAGCTGCCTTCGGGTATGTCTTTGCCGTCTATTGTTATCTGCCCGTAGCTGATTCCATAACCTATCGGCACCATTCGCCTGAATACTACCGTATTGGTATCATTAGCCAACTCCACATACATTAACCCGCTCCTGCCGGAATATTTCAAATAATCGGCATTAAACAAATAGCCTTTAAACCAAATGGTATCACCTACTGTATAAAAGGGTTTGTCGGTTTGCAGGTACAGCTTTTCAATGGGTAAACGATGGCGCAGACTGTCCTGTAATTTTAATAGCCGTATCAAACCCGCATCTGATACTTTTTGCTGCGCGAAAAGGCTTGCTGAAGAAATGAAGAATAATAATAGCAGGTAA
>Ga0206882_1064_pt1 | contig 21610 bp, 18 predicted proteins | sample Alteio_BWOrgCont_4_FD_152908 | JGI IMG/M metagenome (GOLD analysis project Ga0206882, IMG submission 152908) | Enriched cells from forest soil in Barre Woods Harvard Forest LTER site, Petersham, Massachusetts, United States -... | ecosystem: Environmental > Terrestrial > Soil > Temperate forest > O...
CCCAACAGGTTCTTTGGCCTTGTGGAACAAAGGCTATTGCGGTTTCAGGAAAACCAGCAGACTGTGTAAAAATGGCCCTTTCGGCTTTATTGGACTTTACTCCCGATTTGATCGTTTCAGGAATCAATCGAGGGAGTAATGCCGGAAGAAATATTTTTTATAGCGGTACAGTGGCTGCGGTGATTGAAGGGGTCTTGCACGACGTCCCTGGAATTGCTTTTTCTTGCTGCAATTACAATAAACCCGATTACTCTACCGCACAAGGACATGTAGCTTCGATCGTCAAATACGTCCTTGAACATCCGATGCCTAATGGGACTTTTCTAAATGTAAATTTTCCTTGTAACCCGAATAAAAAATATCAAGGCTTTAAATTGGCTAGGCTGGGCAAGGAATACTGGGCCGAAAACCCAGACCAAAGGCAACATCCCGTGGAGGAATCTTCGTATTGGTGGCTTGGATTTCGCCGTGCAGAGTATGAAGAACATGAGGAAAGTGACATAGCCCTGCTCAAACAAGGGTATGTAACAGCCGTTCCCGTCCAAATTTCTGAATTGACAGATACCCGCTATTTACAAGAAAAAAGCTCCTCCTTCGAGCAGCATTTCCCCTTATGAGATTTTTGATCTTTCTACTTTGCATTTTTATTACTCCGAGCTGCAATCCAAATTCCCTTGAGGAATATCAAGAAGAAGGAAATGAGATCGTTGAAAAACTTATCGGAGAGTTTCAGTCGATTCAAAATAGACAACAGCTCGTGGAAGCTTCTCCCCGTCTTACCCATCTTTTCGACGAGCTCGCTGATTTGATGATGGAAGCCGATCGTTTTCGAAAACTTCACCCTGAACTGGATCCAGTGGACCCTACCCCAAATTCTCTTCTTTTAAGTCGCAGTCTTCGAGAAGAAATGGAACGGGTATACCAAATCGAGGGAGCACGAGAACTAGTAGAGAGATGCCAAGAAAAGGCTCTCTTCCAATTAGGAAAATAGAATTTGTCTCCAACTGGGATTCTAACAAGTTGGTACAAAAATAGAAAAAAATTAACAAGATATGCAAGATCGCCTACGGCGGCAGGATAAAAAATGAAATCTTAAGTTTTTTTTTCTTGAGGAAAATGGGGCGAAAGGGTAAAGTAAACCCGTTTTCGGGCGTATAGCTCAGTTGGTAGAGCTCCTGTCTTACACACAGGTGGTCATAGGTTCGAGTCCTGTTGCGCCCAAGACCTCCATGCGGGAGTAGTTCAACTGGTTAGAGCACCGGCTTGTCACGCCGGAAGTTGCGGGTTCAAGTCCCGTCTCCCGCGTTCATTTTGAGTCAATCTACTCAAATGCAATTCGCCAAATTTGACTCAAAAGGGCGAATTATCTATCAATAAGCAGATCCAAAAAATAAGGTCTCTATTATGTATGCGAGTGATGCGACTTCTGTAAAAAAAACAATACTATCTCAAGTAGTCCTCTATTTTTGGATGTCGATAGGAGCCTTTCTTGCTGCATTTGCCATTGATGTTTTTCTGATCCCAAATCAATTGATTGACGGGGGTGTCGTTGGGATTGCCATGATTTTTGGAAATCTTTTTGGGACGCATTTGATTCCTCCTTTCCTCCTTTTGTTTACGTTTCCTTTTCTCATTTTAGCTTTCCGTTACATTGGGAAGGCATTTTTAGTGCATATGTTAATCGCAATCCTTCTTTTCTCAGCATCGCTTGTCTTTATCGATCATGTTCTTGGGTGGGAGTTTCAAGGAAGCAATCTGGAAGTGGTTGTAATTGGAGGAGGTTTATTAGGCGTTGGGGTTGGTTTGATCATTCGAGAAGGGGGATGTGTTGATGGAACGGAAATTCTGGGGATCATCATCAATCGAAAGTATAGCTTTTCGGTCGGACAAGTGGTTTTGGTGTGCAATATTTTTATTTTTAGCATGGCGGGATTTGTTTTTAGAGATTGGCACCCTCCTCTTCTTTCTTTGATCAATTTTATGGTTGCTGCGAAAGTAATGGACACTGTCATTGTCGGTTTTGAAGAAACAAAATCGGTCATTATTATTTCCAAACTTTCGAAAAACATTGCCCAAGCGATTATCCACGAAATGGGGCTCGGGTTGACGATTATGTATGGAAGAGGTGGATTTACGGGGACTGATCAAGAAATCTTGTATGTCATTACGGAACGTTTGCAGCTAGCAGACTTGAAAGATTTGATTTTTAAGGAAGATCCAAATGCCTTCATTGCCATTGAAAATCTACACGAGGTCGCTAATGGAATGCAGGGCTCTCTTAGCGTCCGTCGTAAACGGCGAAAAATGGATCGGATCATTGCTCGAATTTTTGGAAAAAAAACGGAATGATTTCCTTTGAAGATATCCAAAACAAAGCCGCTGAATTGGGTTGGGATGATGTCGGTGTTACCTCGGCAGTGATTCCAGAAGAAGACATTGCTGCTTATGATCAATGGTTACAAAAAAACTATCATGCAGAGATGGGGTATATGGAAAATAAAATCCGATGCAATCCCCAAGAATTCTTTCCAGGCGCAAAGACAGCAATTGTATTTGTTTCTTACTACAAACAAGAAAAGGTTGCTTTTCAAAAAAACCATGGGGTCATAGCTTCCTACGCTAGAGGGCGTGACTACCATAATGTGCACCGTTCTAGGTTAAAAAGATTCATTCAATGGTTAGAGGAAAGATCAGGACAAAAAGAAATTGCACGAGGATTTAGCGACTCAGCTCCCCTCTTGGAAAAAGCATTAGCTGTAAAGGCTGGCCTTGGCTGGTTTGGTAAAAATACCCTTTTAATTCATCGAAAATTTGGAACTTTTACTCTCCTTTCGGGTCTTTTAACTTCTCTTACCTTTGAAAAAACCGTAGAACAAATGAGACTTCCTCGGTGCGGCTCTTGCACTCGATGTTTGGATGCTTGTCCCACACAGGCTCTTGTATCTCCTTATGAATTAGATGCTTCCAAATGTCTTTCGTATCACTTGATCGAATCGAAAAAGGAAATTCCCTCCTCTATCCAAGAAAAAAATCCCGGATATATTTTTGGCTGTGATATTTGCCAAGATGTATGCCCCCACAATACAAGAAAGGAAATTTCTCCTTCTAAAGACTTTCATTCGACTTTGGGTCATGGTTCTTCCCTTACCCAATCCGATCTCGATAGTATCCATCAAAATCCTGAAAGATTACATGGCACTGCGTTAAAAAGAAGTGGAGCAAAACGTCTATTAGAAGTTTATCAGCAAATAAAGCACTAATTATCAATAAATTAAAAAAGCTCATAAAATACTCTTGCGCCATAACGATTGAAAGATTATTTCAAGCAGTATGGAACAAGACCCAGATCAGATCATCACTACAGATTCCTGGAGAGTATTCCGAATTGTATCGGAATTTGTCGACGGTTTTGGAACAATGACCCGTCTTGGCCCTTCCGTTTCCATTTTTGGCTCTGCAAGACTCGAACCGGAAAGTCCTTATTATCAACTCGCTATTGAAGTTGCCCAGCACATTGCCCGAAGAGGATTTGCGATTATCACGGGAGGTGGGCCTGGGATCATGGAAGCTGCCAATCGTGGCGCTCAAGCAGTAAATGGAAATTCGTGCGGTCTAGTAATCGATTTGCCCTTTGAAGCTGAACCAAACCCTTATATTGACACCCATTTCCGTTTAAAATTTCGCTACTTTTTTATCCGAAAAGTGATGTTTATCCGATATGCCCAAGGCTATGTTTTTTTACCTGGAGGATTGGGTACCCTAGATGAGCTGTTTGAAGCATTAACCCTGATCCAAACTAAAAAAATTCATCCTTTCCCCATTTACCTTATGGGAAAAGATTACTGGGATAAAATGATGACTTGGCTGAAAGACGTCGTTCTTCAGCAAGGGTGCATCAGCGCAGAAGATCTTGATATGTTCCATATTACGGACGACCCAGAAGAGGTGGCAAATGGAATCGAACGGCATTACCGCCGCGACCGAGCCCAAAGAAACTTCTAACAGATCCCATAGTGGCCAATTCTAACGCTGTTAGTATTTTGCTGATGGAATGTAAATCCCCATCTCCAAGGAGACAGGGACACGGGTGGCTAAATCTTATTCATCTTCTTCCTGTCCAATCCTCTTTCTCCCATCTGTGTTAGGTGGATTGCCTCCAATCGGCTTCTTTTCTTCAAAACTTGATGAAGAAAAACTTAATACAGGTGGTGAATTATTGATTTGAATATAGGATCCCGAAAAATTGGTAGGATAATTATTATTACCCCCAATGGGCTTTTTATTTTCTTGCTTTTGACTTTGGGCACCAAACATATTCGTAGGTATATTTGTTGATGATGAACCAAATCCGGTTTGATTGAAGTTTACTGATGGCGGATTTGAAACATTCGTGTATGAAGAATTTCCTCCTCCAATCTCTTTCTTCTTTTCTTCATTTTGATTCCCATACAGGTTCGTAGGTATATTTGAACCAAATCCGGTTTGATTGAAGTTTACTGGAGGCCGGTTGCTCATATTAGTTGGTATTTGTGTAGAAGCATCAAAAAACAAATCAGACTCCCCAAACATATTTTGATTCAAGTTTGCAGGAATCGTACTTGAAACATTTGTTGATGGAAAATTTCCTCCTCCAACCTTTTTCTTCTGTTCTTGATTTTGATTCTCAAAAAAGTTCGTAGGAATATTCATATTCAAGTTTGTCGGAATATTGCTAGAGTGGGAATCGTTAGTCGATTCGCCAACATTGATGATCGTTATGTTTGTACTTGTTTTCTGGAAAGTTTTTGTATTCCGGATAGTATTATTGTTATTTTCACCCTCACTAGAAATTCGGGGAATATAAGACTTACTACCACCGTCTTCATCCTCTCCCTTAAACATACGATAAAAGAGGGTGACCAAAATACCTGCTCCTAGAGATAAGAAGATCCGATTTCTTATTCGCATATTGGATGCAAATAAAAACGTTCCTGCAGAAGAAAATGCAAAGACCAGGATTGTGGATATTCTTTCATCTGATTTTTTTGGGTATTTAGAATGATTATTGCTGAAATTTGTGCTGGGATATTGATCATTAATATTTTCCATAGGTTTCACTCCTTATTTTTTGGGATGTTTGCACCACCCACTTTTTTTCTAGTTTCACCCCCATAAGGAGTTTGATTTTGTTGCTGCGCATTCATATACATATTTACCGGAGGGGGTCCCCCTTGATTACTCCCACCCATTGATTGTTGGTATAAATTTGTTGGGGGTTGCGAAGTAAATATGGATTGCTGTTGAGGAAACTGCATATTTGGAACAGGATTAAAAGGTAAGGGTTGACTTTGTTGAGAATCACTCCCTATCTGCTTGCGCATTTCCTTTGGGACTGGCGTATTTGACGAGAAGGTGCTCTGAGCCGTATGCTGAATTGAGCTATTTCTTGGGCCTTGATCTTCGCTCCCTATTTTTTTTCTTTGTTCTTGGCTCGAAAAGCCTGAAATCGAATTATTGGTGTTCATGGTAACTCCTATGTAAAAAGGGCTTCCTTAAGAAGCCCTACCATTTTTGGATTAATAGTATATTTTTCTTACTCGAACATACTGATTTGTATCTACGTTATACAAAATATAGGGATTCCAAGAAGAGTCCCAGGTATTGTTGATTCCAAGGATAATGGAATGGGTAACTTTCCATTTTCTGGTCATCCCTGCATCAAAGGTAGAAATTTCCCAGCTGCTTCCATCATTTAAGGAAACTCGGTTAAATCCAAAATCGCTAATTGCACGACATTTAGAAGCGAAAGGACCGCCGGTAGGTTCAATTTTCACTCTTGAGAAGGTTCGTCGATTGTAAGCTTCAAAACGATAACTCCCTTTTTCAGAGGAATTGTTGAACACATGGCTGCTTGTTCCAATTAAAATACTATCTCCATCTTTCCACGGATTCGATGTGTTAGACACAATATAACGATCCCTAGGATGGACATCCCAAGTAGAACCATCCAAAAGATCGATATTGAAACCGTTTGCTCCAATTGTAGCAACAAAATGGTAACACCCTTCATAATAATTTTCGTTGTAACCTCCAGAAACGATCGTTTCGACTTTTTCTTCCGGATTTGTTACTGTTACTTGATGCTCCTCAATAAATTGAATTTCTTCATTTTTTTGCTGAATCTCTGCTACTTCTTCTCGAAAAGTTTTATCGTTATCTGCAATGACTACACGCTCCTCATCGTTTTGATCCGCAAAAAGGGACGTTATCAAAAACGCACTGCATGCAATCGCTTTTAGGAAAATTTCTTTTTTCATCTTAATCTCCTGTTTATTTTTCAGTTTTGGTTTTGACTTGGGAAAATTTTAAAACCCCCTCTTAGGCTCTTTTCAAGCCTTTCTTGAATAGGAACATTGCATAGAAATGTTAATGCATTATTAAGGTTGCATCAATATTTCATAAAAATCAAATTTTAGAAAATAACGGGTGTGATTAAAACCCCTACATATGCATTTTGAAGAGAGTTCATGGTGTAATGATTGCATGAAAATCCCACTCTATTAAAATGTCGAACTTAAATAGAAAAAAACATGATAGACAAGATCGCCTTCGAGCGATTAGAAGCTCAAATTCTGAGATAGAGAGGATGACCGTTATGAAGATCGCTCTACCTCAGAATCTGAGAAGGAACTGTTGACCTTTTGCACAAAAAAAACTTTCTTATTTTTTTGTGGCTTTAAGGAGGGGATGAATCTGATGCCCTTCTTCTAAAATAGAAACATCCGAGAATCCACCTTTTTCCAAAAGAGGACGAATTTGAGCATCTGTTCGTAAATTAGCAGACCAATTCATTGGAAAAACATCAAAAATTTTCTGAATAACTTCACCTACTTTCTTTTCTGTATCGCTCAAGCGCCACTCGGTCGGAGGATGAATGAAGCTCATCAAGAAAACTCCATTTGGTTTTAATGCTTTTTTGACATTTTCAATTACTCGAAGTAGAGATTCATCATCAATATAAAAAGAAAAACCATTGCATACAACTATGTCATATTGATTTTCGGGTAGTGAAGAACTTACAACATTACACTTAGTAAGTTTTATCCGTTGATTTTCATATCCTAATATGCTGGCTTTTTCTTGAGCTAATTCAAGGGATTCTTGGTCTACATCAAATCCTGAAAAGGTGATTTTTTCTGAATTTTTGTACTTTGCTCCTAAAGCATCATACATAGTCCCGCAAGCTAAGCTGCTGATTTCAATCTTTTGCTCTCCAGAATTCAACAATTCCTCAACTTTTTCGGATAAAATCTTTTGAGTTTTTAAAATAGTTGATCGGTACGCTAGAGGTAGCGCATGCTCATTAAGATATACATGGTCAATGTTTTGTATATCTTTGTTCCAAAAATCTTTTTTCCACGTTGTTTCAAAAAGAGCAAAGTACTCTGTAAAGGGACCGCTCAATCCACCATTATAAATATTATGTCTCCAAAAACTGGATGCTTGAATCTCTTTGTAAAGGTCCGTTTTTAGGAATGCTTCAAGGGACAATTTTTTTTTACTGTCTAACTTATCAGAACTCAAAAGCCCTTGAACATAGTTATTAAATTGCTGTAAATCAACGTAATGACTTGTATGGGAATAGGAATAATTTGAATCTAAATTTGCCATATAGAACTCCTTTTTGTTAAAAAGTTTGTGCTCTTAGATTATCAGAAGGAAGGAGTTTTTAAATCCCCGTAAAATTTACCCTATTTTAGAAGATCCCACTTGGAGTAACAGGCAAGTTTGTTCTTAATATTCTCGAAATAGTGCTCGACAGTGCGTCTTGAAAGACTCATGATACTGGCTGTCGCTTGAGCTGAGTAACCTAAACGAAAAAGATCTAAGCATCTTTCTTCTTGAGGAGAGAGAGGTGATATCATTTTTAAGAATTCCCGAGATATCTTATCTTTAGAGGCAAGGGGTAATCCTTCTTTTCTTTTGAAGAAACTCGTTCCCTTTGCAGTTTTTAAATTAAATCCTTCGGCGTGCATTTTGTTTATAATGGGAGACATTTCTCGAATAAAAAACCCATTGAATTTTTTTAAAATATCGAGATTGCTAATATAATTAAAGCTAGATTGATTTGGTTTTGTGGCAAACAAAAAACCTTCAACTTGTCCTTCTTTTTTCTCTAACATTAAAAATGTATTGTCCATTTGGAAACGTTTCAGTGAAGTATTTATCGTTTGCAAGTATTTTTCATCTTTTGTCGCTGCTGTAAAAACTAATCCAGATTTAAGTAAATTAGGATCCACTAGATATGGATTATTAAGATAGTATTTTTCGAAGTAATAGAAATCTAACTGTTCAGGGTTATTTGAAAGTGTGACAAATTTTCCATCGTTATTAATCTTGAAATAAGTATAATTAAAAATGTTAAGATTTTTATTTAAATGACAGGTCAATTCTCTGATTTTTTTATCATATTTAATTGTATAGCGCTTAACTATTTCAGAAAAATCTTGCATAATCCAATAATGATATATTATATATTATTTTTTTTCAATAAATTAGCAATCTAAAAATTTTTTGAAGTATACCGAACGTGATTCAAAAATTGAGATTTCGGCTGTGCCCGGGAGTTGAACGATCGCAAATCGGTTTATATTTCTAATATTGACCATTTGCGATCGTTCAACTCCGGGAGCTTTCGCATCAGCGAAAAATCCAATTTTGAGTCAAGTTCAGTATAAAAATTTACGTTTTGTACAAACTCCCAATCGCTGACGATACGTGAACTTGCTTCCAGAAAAATAGAGATTTAGATTATTTTCGTCAAAAATGCATTTTGGAGATTTTTGATGATAACTAGATTCTTTTTATTCTTTTTTTCTTTTATCGCATTCACTGCTTTTGCGTCATATGATGTAGTCGGAATTGGAGCCCCCATCATTGATTTTTCAATCCCCTTAAACGAGGAAGAATTGTTAAAAGTCTCAGGTAAAACAGGCGGCTCGGTCGTAGTAGACTGGGAAACTTTTAAATCCATTCGAGATTTAGGCAATGACAGACCTATCTCCATTAACGCAGGAGGAAGCGCCTCCAATACGATCCGAGCTCTTTCGAACTTAGGGAAAAAGTGTGCAATCATTGGGAAAATTGGCAATGATGAAATGGGAAAAATCTATTTGGAAAAAATTTCTTCCTTAGGCATTGATTTGCGATTTACAACTTCCAATACTCCGACTGGGCAAGTCATTTGTTTGATCACTCCCAGTGGGGAGAGAACCCTACGCGCATTTCCAGGAGCTAGTACCGAGCTTAGAGGTGATGAACTTTCTTTGGATCAATTTGAAGAGGCAAAAATTGTACATATTGAAGGATATACTCTTTATAATGATCAACTCGCAGAAAATGCGATGAAATTAGCAAAACAAAAAGGTTGTCTGGTTTCCTTTGATCTAGGCTCCCATGAAATTGCTGCAAAATATCGGGAACACATCATTTCTCTATTGAAAGAGTATGTAGACATTGCTTTTGCCAATGAAGACGAAATCAAAAACCTTACGAATTGCACCCAATTAGAAGAAGGGTGCTATCAATTGCAACAAATGGTGCCGATTGGAATTGTTCTCAATGGAAAAAATGGTTGTTATGTAGGGCATCAAAATCATATATTCCACTGTCCAACCTTTGAAGCAAAAGCAATAGATAGCACAGGTGCTGGAGATTTTTTCGCTAGCGGATTTCTCTATGGCGTCTTGCATAACTGCCCCATTAGAGATTGCGCAAGACTTGGCAATCTTTTAGGAAGCACTGTAGTCGAGCATGTGGGAGCCACTCTTCCAGAAGAGAAGTGGGATCAAATTCGAGTTTTGATTTCAAATTAGGGATTTGTACCCGAAGATTCAAATTTATGCCCCTTTGCAATCAGGGAATCGATATAAGTCAAATCAAAATTCGAAGAGGTGAATTTTTCATCGCGTAACATGTTTAAATGGAAAGGAATCGTTGTATGAACCCCTCCGATATGGAATTCTCGAAGAGCACGCTCTGCAATGGCTAAGGCTTCGCGCCGGTCTCTTCCTTTCACGATGAGTTTTGCCACCATCGAATCGTAATTTGGTGGGATAAAATACCCTGAATAGCAAGCGCTATCCACCCGAATATTTGGGCCTCCTGGAGGAAGATAGTACTCAAGACGTCCGGGGGATGGGGCAAAGTTGAAACTCGGATTTTCCGCATTGATCCGAAACTGGATAGCGTGCCCTTTTGGCTGAATCTCTTTTTGGGTATAGGAAAGCTTTTTCCCATTGGCCACATGGATCTGCTCTTTGACTAGATCAACTCCTGTCAACTCTTCGGAGATCGTATGCTCTACTTGGATACGGGTATTCACTTCCATGAAGTAGAAGTGATGATCCTTATCTAAAAGGAATTCCACCGTCCCTGCAGAGTAATAACCGGCTTCCTTTACCACTGCGATTGCAGCTTCACAAATCTGTTGCCGCAGTTTTGGCGTAAGAACGGGGCTTAATGCTTCTTCTATTAATTTTTGCCTTCTTCTTTGGATCGTACAATCCCTTTCGTAGAGGTGAAGATAATTCCCCTGTTTATCTCCTAAAATCTGCACCTCAATGTGGCGCGGAGATTGGATCATCTTCTCCAAATAGATGTCTGGGCACCCAAAGCTAGCTTCTGCTTCTGTTCGAGCAGCAACCAGTTGTTTTCCAAACTCTTCGGAATGATGAGCAATCCGTATCCCCTTACCTCCACCGCCAGCAACTGCTTTGATAAAGATGGGAAAACCAATTGTTTCAGCGACTTTGAGTGCTTGTTCTAAATCTGCAACAATTCCATCAGACCCTGGTATTACAGGACAGCCTGCTTTTTTTGCTGTAGCTTTTGCTTTCGCCTTATCTCCTAAAAGAGAAATCGTCTCTGGAGAGGGGCCAATAAAAGTAAGACCGCAACTTTCACAAATCGAGGCAAAATTAGAGTTTTCACTTAAAAAACCATATCCAGGATGGATCCCATCTGCTCCGGTCACTTCACATGCAGAAAGAATATTGGAAACTTTTAGATATGATTGGCTAGAGGGAGCTTCCCCAATACAGATCGCCTCATCCGCATGAAGCACATGCAATGCTTCCGAATCAGCCGTAGAATAAACAGCCACTGTCTGCAAACCAAGATCGTGGCAAGCACGAATGACCCTAACAGCGATTTCACCGCGATTGGCAATTAAAATTTTCTTCATATGACTCGGAAAAGTTTCGTTCCAAATTCTACGGGATGCCCATTTTCTATAAGCACTTCTGCAAGAGTTCCTGAAACTCCTGCTTTGACTTCGTTCATGACTTTCATAGCTTCAATGATACAAATTACAGTTTCAGGAGTTACTGAATCTCCTATCTTGACAAAGGAAGGATCTTCTGGGGACGGGGAAGAGTAAAAAGTTCCCACCATGGGAGAAGAAACATATTCTCCTCCGGAAGTATCTTCTTTGGGATGGATTTTTTCCATTCGAGAAGGAGATGCCGTTTCCCGATGATGCGCAAAATCTCTGCTCATCGGATTATCAAGGACTTCAGGTATTTGCTCAGATATTGGGAAAGAACGAAAATCTTCTCGTTCTAATTCGATCTCAAAGTCTTTCTTCTTGATTTTGACACGCTTGGTCCCCGTTCTACCCATTTGTGTCATCAATTCTTTGATTTGTTTCAGTTCCAAAATTCCCTCCTTTACACCCGTTGGATATATTCGTTAGCTTTCGTATCCACTTTGAGAATATCCCCTGCTTCAATAAAAGGGGGAACTTCAATGACAGCACCAGTTTCTAAAGTCGCTTTTTTGGTCCCATTTGTAGTTTTCCCTTTGGATTCCTCGGTATTCGCAACCATTAATTCCAAAAATTGGGGCAAATCAATCGCATAAATTTCCTCCCCAAAAAAAGAGGCAACGACTTCTCCCCCTTCTTTGAGAAAATTTGCGCTTCTTCCAACAATGTCTGGAGGAACGAGAACTTTTTCCAGATCTTCCAATTCAAGGAAAAGATAGTTTTTACCCTCGAGGTATAAAAATTCCAACTTCTTTTCAGTAAGAGCAATTTCCTTAAGCGTTTGATTCATTTTGAAATTCTTCTCTACCGTGGTATGGTCAACAAGGTCGTATAAAGTTGCTTTGATAAAAGGATTTCCTTTTTGAACATTCACTTTGACACTCGATTCTACTCGATACAACTTGCCATTGATATTGATTGTCATACCAGGACTTAACTGATTGCTAGTAACCATAAATTATTTTCCTTGAGTATAATTTTCTCAAATTCAAGTAAGAACATTTTTTAAAGACTCTATTGCAGTCTTCCTATTCTTAGCTCCAAAAATGTAGGTGCCTGCTACAAATACATTTGCTCCTACAGCAACACATAGCTTTGCGGTTTCTTCATTAATTCCCCCATCCACTTGAATATCTAAAGGAGGTAACGATTTCGCAGCTTCTTTTGTTTCGGCAACCTTTCCTCCGCTTCGAATGAGCAATTGGTCACAGACTTCACGAGCAAAAGAGATTTTTTCTAAGACTTCTGGCATAAATTCCTGCCCACCAAAACCTGGGTGCACTGTCATTAAAAGTAAGTTGTCAATTTTATCTAAATACTTAGTAATCATTGTCTTGGATGTTTCTGGACAAAAAGCAAGGCCCGCTTTTACATTGCATCTATGGATATAACTTAAAGTGTCTGATACATCTTCGGTCGCTTCGAAGTGAAAGGTCAATTGATCCGCTCCTGCCTCGACAAACCTTTCGATATAGTCATAGGGGTTATACATCATGAGATGAACATCTAAAAAAAGATTCGTAGAACGATTGATCGCAGCTACCATTTGGGGTCCAACCGTAAGATTGGGAACGAAATGCCCATCCATTACATCAATATGAACACGATCAGCACCCGCATCTTCAAGCCGCTTAAGCTCATCAGCAATATGAGCAAAATCCCCGGCGAGAATAGAAGGAGCTACGTGAATGTCTTTTTTGGTTAATTTCATAAAAAATTTATACGCACGCAATTCTTCGGTTTAATAGCGTAAATTCCAAATACATCATAACCTGCTAGCCCCACAAGGTCAAGTTTTAATCTTTTTGTGGATGTAAACAAAAGTGTTTATCCAACTGGGGGAGCCCGCTCCACTTTACGCGAAACAGCAAAAAAAAAATAGGTTGACTAAAAGATATAATTTTTGATAACCTTAAACTTAAAACCTAAGAAGAGATATATTTTTAAATGCGTCGTTCACAGTTTGTTGCCTACTTTTATTTCTTTTTTAATTTACCCATGAGGCGGGAGGCTGACTGACGCTTGTAAAAATTAACAAGTGTACAAAAGACCCCGCCAAAACCGGGGTTTTTTTTTGCCCTAAAATAACTGTTTTTTAACTTTTAACAACAGGATTCGTCATGAAGATTATGTTTAGTTACCAATTTAACAACAAAAATCAAGGAGAAAAAAATCAATTATTAACAACAACCAGATTAGGAAAACAAAATGAAAAACATAAAATTAAATCTTTGTCATAATCGCCGCACATTGTTAGGTAAAATTTCTCACAATAATTGCCTAACTTACCCCATTTTTTTCCATTCCTTTAGCACCATATGCGCTTTCTATTTTTTCTTTTTTTCATTTTTTCGATTTAGCCCCTTTTTTCACTAAAAGCTAGATCCGCCGCTGAAGGAAGTATCAGCCCAATCCTTAAAACACTGGGATGAATTAAAATTCGACCGATGGTGTGAAGCGATCTGCAAAGACTTTACTATGCAATATTTGTATGCCAAAGCCGGCTTGAAACAGTCAGGGCACGACAAACATATAAGTGTTAGTGAAGGATGCCCTTATACTGCTTACCCTAGTGATCAACGATATATCGTACAAACACAAGATAAAAAAGATATAAGAAAGATTTGTTCAATTCAAAGGCGAGTGGCAGCTCATTGGAAGGATATTGCTGACATTTGTTCAAGTCTTATGCAAGCAGGTCTTGCGAACAGTAAACTATTGCCGAAAGATTGCATCAAAAAAAGCAATGCAATAGCCACTGTGTACAATATGTTGAACCACTGGTCTAACATCCCCTTATTAGATTGCACAAATACTTAACCGCATAGGAAAAAATTATGTATAAACAAATGAAAGCAGGAAAAACAGAGGTTGGCGAATTAATCCAAGTACTTAGCGACATTGCTAAATGGCAATCGGTTCAACTTTTAGTCTGGTGGATTTCATTACTTGCAATTGCTACTTCAGTTCTATGTTATAATAGAAATATTGTATACCGAACGTGACGTGAAAAATTCAACGCAGAGACCTAAAGACGCAAAATGGAAAAAACTACTTTGCGTCTTTTCGGGTAATTTAGAAAAGTTTTGGTATGTCTACCTCAAAGTGGCATTTGCCGAAGAAGTGTCCCAAAAAATCGATTTTTCGCGGTGAAGATTGAAGAGAATATGCGTAGCTTCCCCTATGGTTTTTGCCTGAGTTACTAAGATATGCTCCCCCACCTTCCAATCTTTGACAGCTTGTGAACTCCACCAACCTATATACCAAAGGGATCCGTCGCTAAGTAGTAAGTAATGAGCATTGTCATCTACCTTTTCAATCGTAGGGAATACTGTAAGAGTGCTTTCATCAAGAGTCATGCGATTCATTCGATGCAATACAGAAAGATTAAGGATTCCGTATTCTTTTCCTTGAATTTTTCCAATTTTGAGTGGATCTCCTTCCTTCCAATCATCTAGCTTGCCTTTACAACAGTTACAAGTAGGCGACCAATTCCAAATAGAGCCGTTACTCAAGGTTATTTTTCCTTTTAAAGGGTTTTCAGGATCAATCACTACAGAAGCCAAATGTAGATCATAGGGATCTTCTGCTGACAGAGAACAAAGAAACAAAATCGTTGAAAAAAATATCGTAAAAAATTTTTTCATTATAACCTCAATAATTAGGGATGATAAAAATGAATCTGAAAAAATTGTATTTATTTTTGATTTTTTAGTCTACAGATGATATTATCTTTTAAATTAATTTTCAAATTCAAAGGTTCTCTTATGATCGGTGAAATGAAAAATCCCCCCATCCGGACAATTGAGAATTTGCCAACAGACTCAAAAGAGATATCTGTTGAAAATAAAGAAATTTGTTCGAAAGAATATTTTCCAGAATTTCTATCTCAAGACAAAGCGTTAAAGAGATTATTCGATTTGAAGCTAATCGATGAAAAGAGAAAATGGGTTGGTCCAAAACTGCTCATTCCGCTAAATCCAGAGGAAATCCTTGCCATCTCTCAACTTTTAAATGATCCTTTTTGGGTAAATGGAAAAGACCATATTCAACTCGGTATCCAAACCTCCATTTTAGAAATTATCAACCAATTGCTTTATTATTGCGGACCCTATCACGAAGAATGTGAACATCCTCCTATTTTTGTCAAAGAATGTGAAATTGTTGGATCTTACGTCATGTTCCTTCTTGGTCTTTCTTACATTCGAAGATGTTTTGAAACAGCAAATCTTCCCACTCTTGAAGAAATTTGTTCTCCTGAATGGCTTCAAGAATTGGATTTGCAACTCCGTTCTTATCCCTCTGATATTGATATTCGTTATATTACTCCATCTGCTTCCATGGATGCCATTGTTGAAATGAGAAATTTCTTCCTTTCTTTTCTTTGTGCAAAAGTCTCTTGGAAAAATCAAAGCCAAGAAGCAAAAAAATTCTATGCAAACATGCTAAAAACCCATTTTCCCGAAAAATATCCCGAAATTACGATCAATGATCCTTATCTCCTTTTTTATTTCATTAAAGAATTTCTATTTTTGAAATGGTATTCCACCAAATCGACTGATGAAACAAAATATGCAATTGCTAGCTTTGGAAACCAAAACAAAAAAATCATAGAGATGATTTTTGTTAAATCTCTCAAACGGGAATATATGTTCGGCTGCAATTCCCTTAAAATTCCGTTTCTTTCTTACCACAATCTACTGACAAATAAACTTGTTCCTTCCTGCGAATCGGAAGAAGGACAAGCCTTTATTGAAATTCTTACCGACACGTTTTCTATCCCTGATTTAGACAATGTGGAGTCCATCGATTTTGTGATCATGCTTTCGAACCTAACAAAAGGCAAACGGTGCATTACGGAAAAGGCCGAAGATCGCTTAGCAAAAGTGTTTATAGATTCGGTCATGAAAGAAACAGATCCGTCAGAGGCTATTCTTAAAAAATTAAACCAATGCATTCACGTTCACCATATGGACGATCCAAATGCATCTCTTATTCTCTTTCTCAATACATTGATCGTTTTACATCCTAAACTTCCTCCAAAAATTTTTACGGAGTTGCAAAAAAAAATCTCTCTGCAAATCAGTGAAAGTAGATGTCCTTTGGACACTCCCCCCTTGATTCGAATCCTTTGCGAATTGATGAAAGATTCGCCCCATTTATTTTTACAAACCGTATCCGTATTTCAATTTGCTGCCCTTCTTCATTGTTGCTGTGATTCTTCTCCTTCAGAGGAGGTTGCAAAACCCCAATTTAAGACCAACTCCTCCTCAGGCATTACCAAAAATTCAGGAAAGTTATCGGGCATTATTAAAATAAAAATGTCTGCAAAATCGCTTGGTCTTCTTTTTCCCTTAGATCTCACAAATGCTATCGAATGTCTTCTTTCCTCCGACTTAAAACCCTTAGAAAATCTTCTCAAAGCTCTGCAAACTAAAACTCCTGTCGCACCTGCAAATCCGAATCTTAATGCACTCTACAAAGAAATCAATACAGACATTCTTTTCCTCGAAAAAAAGTGCCTTGCTTTAGAATCTTATCCAGATCCAATGAAAAAAACCTTGCTGTACTTACTGGGGTTTTGCCTCCGGTCTTTTGGGCGCATTATCGATATTCATCTCTTTTCTAGAAACTTTCTCTCGGTAGTCGATTCGGAAAATAAAGAAGTCCTCGTAAAAAATATGGAGGTCTTATTTCAAAAGGAGGATATCACCGTAAAACCGAACCTGCAAAACGAAAATCTTGCATTAGAATGGAGCTCTTTTTTAATCCTTACTACTGACCCAAAGTTGTATCCTATCGGAATAGAAATATTGGAAAGTTTATTAAAAAATGGGGAAAATATTTCGGAAAGGTCCAGTCTTGTTTTTGAACAACTTTCCCATAAAAGTCCCCTACTTGCATTCCGATTTTTTCATTTTATGCTGAAGAATAATATCGATATTAAACAACCAGATTTGATTAAACTGTGCGCAGACTTATATGCAAAATGTTGGGCTATCCAAAATAAAATCCAACTATTACCTAATTTGAAAGATTGTGTTGAAATAATTTTACAAAAAACGGTAACTGAAAAAGAATCCCCGCAATTTAATTTAGAAAAAGGATTAAAATTATTCGCTTATTTACAAAACTACAACGAATTCGTTTTAGCTTGGAAACTGTTGTGGCATTTACACACATTTTTTCCTACAGACCCCATGAAAAAACATTTGTTAGAGGGTTTTCAAAAGATCCCTGCTATGCAATCTATTTCCTTGTTTCCGTTAATGAAAGAGATTCCGTTCGGTCCTAAGGAGGTCAATACCTTTAGAAATGTGTGTCTGGATCTTCTGCAAACACTCGTGTTTAAACAAAATTACTTCAAACCGGAAGAATTGATAGGGCTATTAAATTTTGTAAAAAATACACCACTGAATGAAAAAGAAATCGAAATGTTAAACACCATTTATCAAGCATTATTTCAACAATGGTCTCAAGGAGATTCTTCCTTTTCGCTCCAATTAGATGAGCAAATAGACATTTCCCATTTTCAAACTCTTGGATCTAAAGAGGCTTTGGAATTTCTGAAAACCTTTGATATAGAAAAGAAAGAAAGGGTCTTTGTAAAACTCTCTTCCCTTTTCATAGAAAAGCAAATATCCTCTGAAAATCTGGGAGACCATTATTTGCTCTTTGGATTTTTGAATTCGAAAAACATCTCTTTGGTAGTTTCCAATCCTATCTTTGAACAAGCGCTTCTCCGCATTCAAAAAGACTTGGCGATTTGCGAAAATACTGCTCCTTTACAAACTGCTTTGCAGCAGTTGTTTTTCCTATGTTACGAAACGGAAAAAGGGATCGTACCTAAAAAAATTCATGAAACATTGGTCCCTATTCTTTTCGAATTAAAAAAGAAAAATGAATTACTTTTTGTAAAATTTGAAAAGATGATTGAAAAATATCAAGTAAACTTTTTAAGAGCTCTCTTTCGGTGCGAACTATACTCCTTAATCATACAAACAGCTCATTTACCCATAAAATGGGAGAAAAACAGCCTCTCTTCCATTTACGAATCCATTGCAAAATACAGCGAATATCTAGATGAAGCAAAAATTGAGCACATTATCGGACTCGAACAAAAACTATTCTTGCAGAAGAACTTCGAACAACAAATTGTGTACAAAATCTTAGTAAATTGGTTTCTTGACAAAGATGAACTTTTAAAAGCATTGAAATATCATGAAAAACTCCTTTCTGTTGACCCTCATTCCAAAATATTAAATACAGGTCTTCTTTTTGAAAAATTCCAAAATCTTTTTGAAAAAGATCCTTCGGGTTCACTCTCTATTTTTTCCGTGATTGCAAAACTAAACCTTTCTGTTTCCGAACAAAAGACTCTTCAAAATTTAAGCCTAAAATGTTTGAGAAAGATTGTATTGGACAACCATTCTACAGAACCAAAATTTGTGATGGAGATTCTAAAATTTTTAAAACTAAACACCTTTGATGAAACGAATCTTCTCCTATTCCATAAGATTTGCGACTCGATATTTTCAAACTGGTCTAAAGGAGAGCTTCCCGCTTACCGAAAAAATGAACTTCCTGAATATTTGGAAAACCTACTAAATGAAAATTCTTTGATTGCCTCATTTCAAAAAATGAAATCGAAAGAATTTCAAAAATTTCTGGAAAACCAATCCGATTTAAAAAGATCGTACGAAATCCTTTTTCGATGGCTTCTCCAAAACAACGATCTTGTACAAGCAGGGACCTATTTAGATAAACTCCTTCCCATGGATCCTATTCTTTTTAAACAAGCAAAAGGAACTCTTTTAGAACAATATCTGAATGCCTTTACCAGAATCGAAAAAGTAGAAAAAATGATCGAACTGATTGCAAAATTTCAGGATGAAAATCAACCGGTTTCTCAAGAATGGCTAGATAAAATTGTCTTGGAAATTCAAACTTGCAACTCCTTCAAAGAAAAATTGCTCATGTGCAGGAAACTTACCACCCTTCCTTTAAGCAAACAAAATTTAAACAAGATCAAAAATTCGATAATAAAAATCCTCTTAAAAAAACTTGAAAAAGACCTGCTCCCAGAGGATGGTCAATTCCTTTTTGATACCGCTTCCTATCATAGCTTGGAAGACCCCAAACTTTGGTCCCAAATCTTAAAAAAAATCTCCTTAGAAAAATCGGACCATTTTCTAACGACTATAAAAAAAGCAAAAGAGCTTTTCCCAGCCTTTTCTCATGACGAATGTAAGGAACTGTTAGAACGTTTTATACAAGGTATTCATAACCTGAATAGCGAAGAATTTTCTATGGTATTACCGAACATTTTTGAATACACAGAGTTTGCATTTCCGGAAGAAGATCAGAAGAGAAAAATTTTGCAAAAAATCATTACCGAAGCGGCTCCATCGCTAAAACCTGAAATAGTCAAAAATATCGTTGCATTCCGAAAAAATATTCCTTTAGTCCCATTAGAAATGGACAAAAAGTTGATTGTTTTATGTAAAGAATCAAAAAAACATGCTTTTGAAATTCTTGAAATCCATAGTGAAGAGCTTATAAAACTCGAATCCAAAACTATCGAATCGAAAAAGCATGCTCTTGAAATTATTCATAATGAAGAACCTGTAAAACCCGAATCCGAAGCTGTCGAAAAGAGTAAAGAATCCTTTCACGAACTATTTTCGGTTTTCCTGTCCTATTTGACAGGAAAAGCCGATGCTGAATTAAAAGAAATGATGCCGAACATCCTCGAAATTGGATTTTTATGTTCTATTCCATTCCATCAGATCCTATCTCTTCTTCAAATTGCGAATGGGTATAAAGAACCGAACTTCATACGGCCCCTTCTAGTGCTTTTAATCACTCATTTGAATCTAGATAAGGAGTTAGATGCAACCAAATCTGAGGTTTTTGATGAAGCATTAAACTGCTTACTCTTTTCTAAGAATAGGGTAAATCTAGAGATTGCTGGCAAGTTTCTCGACCAGCAAAAACTGCAAACAATTTTCTCACCATCAAAACATGCAGACTACATTGCATTGTATTTTTCTCAAAAAGTGGCCTCTGTTCTTGAAAAATCAAGTCTTGACGAAGTGAATGAAATGTTAAAAATATACATATCCCTCCCCGAATGGATTTTTGAAAATACTTCTCCAGAGATGAAAACAGCCATAATGACCCAATTTCACCAACTACTAACGGAGAAAGCATTTAAATTTTTTCAGACAGATCCTTTAATAAACGCATTGGATCGTTATATGTTCACAAAACACTATTTTCTTAAAAAGCCAAATTTCAAAAAATCCCCTGCAAGTTCCTTCGGTCCATTTGAGGAACTACTAAAATTAATTGTCAGAACGATTCCCATAAATGGAACGAAAGAAGATGAAAAATGGGAACCCATCCTCGACAAAGTGAGTGTCTGTCTAAACCTCTTGGTGTCTTGCCATGAATTTGGAGAGGAGTTAAAGATTATTTTTACAACCTTTCTATCCATTGCAGCATCTTGCGATAGTGAACGAGTATATTTTAATCTCAGAAACTTATCGAAGCTCACAGCCAAAGCGGCTCCCAATGAATTACTCTTGCATTTATTGTTTACCTTGACGTACCAGGCACATGAAAAAAAACCTCGGACTACTCAATCCATTCAATTTAAATCTACTCCCCAAAATATTCCAGCCTTCTTTAGCGTTATTGAACAACTCATAGAAAAGACGAATGAGAAAAAGGTTTCGAAGGTGTTATACCTTTTAGAATTTTATGCTCCTGAAATGAATATCGATGATTGTTTTGATAATTATCAGAAAATTTTTAATTCTATCACTGATAATTTGCATCAAAAAAGCATGAAGACCCAGTTCGAATACTTTGGACGTCTTACAGATATTCTTCACGTTCTGAATTGTAAAGAAAAAAACTCTCACTCATTGATAAAACTTCAAAGTTATCTGATTGAAAAATTGCTAAAATGTTTTGAAACTTCATTGCAACAAAAAAAACTCTCTTCAAACACTTTTGTGGCGGAGTCTGCTCTTACGCTCTCGAATACCACTGAAATGTCAGCTGAACCAGCGCCCCCCTTAGAACAATATATACTCTTGCTCGGAGCCCTTATAAAAAAAGAATTAGGAATATACCATTCTAACGCAATTGCGTTATGGTCGAATATCTTAAAATTTTACTCGGTTATTCAACAAACTTATGAAAATGGGAAACTTTTACACGATGGTTCCCCCGAAGTGATCAGGAAATGTACAAATGATTTGGTTGCATTTCTTTTTGAACTGAAAGATTCTAATT
>Ga0206882_1066_pt1 | contig 21220 bp, 14 predicted proteins | sample Alteio_BWOrgCont_4_FD_152908 | JGI IMG/M metagenome (GOLD analysis project Ga0206882, IMG submission 152908) | Enriched cells from forest soil in Barre Woods Harvard Forest LTER site, Petersham, Massachusetts, United States -... | ecosystem: Environmental > Terrestrial > Soil > Temperate forest > O...
GCTCATCCGCTTAGTCGGATTTGGGTATCTCAAAATTCCGGCCATCGGGTACCATGGGATCAAAAAAAAGAATTTGAGCTAGAACTAAAGTCATTTGTAAATAACGCAAGGTAAATCATGAGTACAAAAACTTCGATCTGGGAAACTATCAAAACATATGAAGATATCTTATTTGAAAAAACAGACAGCGGCATTGCTAAAATAACTATCAATCGTCCTCAGGTGCGCAATGCTTTTCGCCCTGAAACCATCATGGAAATGCAGGAAGCTTTCGATGTCTGCCGCAATGACGCTGAAATTGGAGTCGTGATACTTACCGGGAAAGGACCAGAAGCCTTTTGTTCGGGCGGAGATCAAAAAATCCGCGGCCATGAAGGCTATGTGGGCCGTGACGGTGTTCCCAGATTAAATGTGCTCGATCTTCAAAAGCAAATCCGCTCCTTGCCAAAGCCTGTGATCGCCATGGTAGCAGGCTATGCGATTGGGGGAGGGCATGTTTTACATATCGTTTGTGATTTGACCATTGCTGCCGACAACGCCCGTTTCGGGCAAGTCGGTCCCAAGGTCGGTTCGTTTGATGGGGGATTGGGGAGCAGTTATTTGGCGAGGATTGTAGGCCAGAAAAAAGCCCGCGAGATTTGGTTTTTATGCCGGCAGTATACTGCTGAAGAAGCCTTGCAAATGGGTTTGGTCAACTGTGTTGTTCCGCTGGAAGATCTAGAAGAAGAGACATTGAAATGGTGCAACGAAATTTTAGAGCATTCTCCTTTAGCATTGCGTTGTTTAAAAGCTTCTTTGAATGCAGATTGCGACGGACAAATCGGCCTTTTAGATTTAGCCGGAAATGCCACTCTGCTCTACTATATGAGTGAAGAAGCCCGTGAAGGAAGGCAAGCTTTTGTGGACAAACGCAAGCCCGATTTTTCTAAATTTACCCGATTGCCTTAAAGGATGGCTATGGCCTTCAAAACAAAGACCGCCCCGCATTATTTTTGGCAGCCCTGGATATGGGCATGCCGTCCAAAGACTTTAACGATTGCACCTATTCCTATATTGGTGGGAACGGTTTTGGCTCAGACTTTCGGCACGCCTATTAAATGGAGCTTGACAGCCTGGGCATTGGTTTGCGCTATTTGGATCCAGATGGCTGCAAACCTAATCAATGATGCTTTGGATTTTAAAAAGGGGGCTGATACTAACGAAAGGGTCGGCCCGCAACGCATGACCCAGGCGGGTTTCTTGACTCCAGTGCAAGTATTGGCCGGAGGGATCGTTTGCATGGGTTTGGCTTTGCTATCCGGCATCCCCTTGATTTTGGAAGCGGGGCAGCCCTGTCTTTATCTAATCCTTATTTCTATTCTATGCTCTTATATATACACAGGGGGGCCTTATCCTTTAGCCTATGCCGGACTTGGAGAAATTTTCGTTTTTGTCTTTTTTGGATTAGGCGCAACTGCCGGCGTCTTTTACATCCAGACAGGCTACATCGATGCAAGATCTCTGTTAGCGGGTAGTGAGATGGGGCTTTTGGCGTCTGTAGTCATAGCGATTAACAATTTTCGGGATACTTTGCAAGATGCTCAAATTGGCAAAAACACGTTAGCCGTCCGTTTTGGCAAGCGGTTTGCACGTCTGGAGATTGCTTTTTTAGCCTTGTTTCCTTTTCTATTGAATTTGTTTTGGATGGGAGAGCGACTTACCCTCGCTGCGGCATTGCCTTTTTTGGCATTGCCAGTAGCCATCAGAGTTCTTTTAGGGATTTGGAGGTATGAGCCGGGCCCCATTCTTAATCAATTCTTTCTTCAGAGTGTTCTGCTGCATATGCTCTTTGGCTGCTTGCTTTCCCTGGGTTTGTGGGTGGCCTAAGCGGCAGGAAATGCAGGGTCGCCGTGCACAATTTAACCACAGAGGCACAGAGGCACAGAGGAGGGCTTGGCTAACTCATCAGTTGGCCAAGCCTTCCTCTGTGCCTCTGTGCCTCTGTGGTTAAATTGTGCACGGCGACCCTAATATGCTTCCTTCTTTTCTTTTGATCCGGTATTCTGTGCGCAGAATATAGACGCATTTTGCTCCTGTTTTCTATACTCTGCTCAACTTAAAAATAATAATATGGATAAAGAATGACCCCTGAAAATATTTCGCAACTCCTTTTAGCCTTCATTTTAGGGCTAGGTTTAGGCTCAATTGGTTTTTGGTTATTTCATAGAATCAAGCTAGGCAATTACAACAGTGTAGCCTCGCAAATCCTCCAAAAAGCCGAGATGGAAGCGCATAGCATTAAAAAAGCTAGCGAACTTTCCCTTAAACAAAACCAGGTTGACCAGCAAAGAGAGCTGGAGCAAGCTTGGCAAATTGAACGCAAAAAAATGCAGCGGGAAGAAGAACGCCTTAAACACCGGGAAGATAAGCTCGAAAGCCGCATGAACCTCGTTGAAAAAAAGCTTTCCGACATTGAAAAAAGGGAAGCTATTATCATCGCCAGAAAAGCCCAGCTTGATGAAGAGAAAAAGCATGTCAATGAATTGCATGGACGCTTACTCTCAGAGCTAGAACGAGCTTCAGGCTTAAGTTCCATAGAAGCAAAAGACATCTTGCTCAATCGCATTACTAATGAAGTTAAAACCGATGCCGCTAATCTTATACGCCGCATAAAAAAAGAAGCCGAAGAGGAAGCAGAAAAAAACGCCAGCACGATCATCGCTACCGCCATCAATCGATTGGCGGTATCCTGTGTGTCCGAAGCAACCGTCACTACTGTTGCCATTCCTAATGAGGAAATGAAGGGACGCATTATCGGCCGGGAAGGGCGCAATATACGGGCGTTGGAACGCGCGACAGGAATTAATTTTATCATTGATGACACACCGAATGCAGTGGTTTTATCCGGATTTGATCCAATCCGGATGCACATCGCCAAAATGGCTTTAAACGAGCTAGTCACCGATGGCCGGATCCACCCTACCCGCATAGAAGAGGTAGTGGATAAAGCTAAAGCCGCCACCCAAAAGCAGATCAAGCAATACGGCGAAGATGCCGCTTTACGAGCTGGAGCAATGAACCTGCACCATGAACTCATCATGCTGCTCGGAAAACTTAAATTTCGCTTTAGCTATGGCCAAAACGTCCTTGAGCACTCACTGGAAGTTTCCCATTTGATGGGGTTAATGGCCGCAGAGCTTGGATTAGACATTCAATTAGCAAAACGCATAGGGCTTTTGCACGACATTGGCAAGGCAGTTTCGCATGAAATCGAAGGCTCCCATGCCATTATTGGACATGACTTTGCGCTTAAGTATGGGGAATCCAAAGAGTCGGCCAATGGAATCGGCTGCCATCATTATGAAATGGAGCCTATCTCGGTGGAAGGAAGTTTGTGCAGCGCGGCAGATGCTATCTCCGCCTCTCGTCCTGGAGCCCGTATAGAAGCTGTGGAAGAGTATATCAAGCGGATAAAAAAGCTGGAAGACCTTGCTTACGAATTTCCTGGCGTGGATAAAGCGTATGCGATGCAAGCGGGGAGGGAAGTGCGCGTTGTCGTTTTACCCGATACGATCGATGATGATGGACTTGTGAACTTAGCTCGTGATTTAACAAAAAGAATCGAACAAGAGTTAAGTTATCCCGGCAAGATAAAAGTGACCGTGATTCGTGAAAAACGCATCGTCGAATATGCTGTTTAGGAGATTTTTTTTCTTTCATGATTAATAACAGATAAGGCAGAATGGCTTATACTAATTAAATGGAGTATTTCCGAGATGCGTCGTTCAATTTGTTACTGTGAACCCAGTTCAGCTTTGGCTGGAGAAGTTGGTACCTGGAAATTTATTTACACCTCCGCTGTTGCGCTGCCTAAAAATACTCGATTAAAATTCGATTTAATGAGTAAAGGAAGGGATATCGATTGGGAGGTGCCTACCGCTAATTTGAAAAAGACCCGCAACGTTATCTATGCGCTGCTAGACAATGGAAAGCTTCTGCAGGCTAAAGAAATTGAAGCCCCTGATAGGTTTACTCCACAATATGAATTTGTCCTTCCGCAAGAATTGGAAGCCGGCAGCAATTTTACCATCGTTGCCGGAGCGCCCAAAGATGATAAGGAAGGCCGCGCAAATGCAACCAGAGCACAAAACAACGCACAAAGACGGCGGCTCTACTTGCTCTACATCGACCCGACGGGCAAAGGCAAATATGACGAGCCGGAAGTCTTTACAATGGACATTCGCGGCAATAAGTTGAGTACGATTAGGATTTTGACTCCGTCTTTTGTAGCTAGAAACAAGCGTTTTGATGTCGTCGTACGCTTTGAAGATGAATATGGCAATCTTACAAGCAATGCCCCGGATGATACCCTAATTGAATTATCGCATGAGAACCTTCGGGAAAATCTCAACTGGAAGCTTTTTGTGCCAGAAACTGGCTTTATCACGGTTCCCAACCTTTATTTCAATGAGGCCGGGATTTATACCATACAGCTTTTGAATACCAGTACCAAAGAGTTCTTTCGATCAGCACCGATCAAATGCTTCCCTGAAAGTAAAAAAAATCTATTTTGGGGGATTCTGCACGGAGAATCGGAGCGCATTGACTCTACTGAAAACATCGAAAGCTGTTTACGTCACTTTAGGGATGAGAAAGCCCTTAACTTTGTCGCGACTTCCTCATTCGAAAGCCAAGAGGAGACTTCCAGCGACATTTGGAAAATGATTGTTCAAAATGTAGCGGAATTTGATGAGACCGATCGTTTCAACACGTTCCTTGGATTTCAATGGGATGGTATCGCTGGCGAAGAAGGTGTGCGTGAAATCATTTATTCTAAAGACAACAAGCCGATTTTGCGTAAAAAAGATCCAAAATATTCATCCTTAAAAAAGACTTACAAAACTTTATCGCCCAAGGAACTCATCTCGATTCCTTCTTTTACAATGGGGAAAGGCTTTGAATATGACTTTAAGGATTTTACTCCCGAATTTGAACGTGTGGTTGAGATTTACAACGCCTGGGGTTCTTCCGAGTGCACTAAGAAGGAAGGCAACCTTTTTCCTATTACTACGGAAGGCAAAAATGGGATTCAAGAAAGTCCGGAAGGCTCTATTCAAAAGGCATTGCAGCGCAATTGCCGTTTTGGATTTGTTGCTGGCGGGCTAGATGACCGCGGCATATATGCGGACTTATACGAGGGAGACCAAGTTCAATATACTCCTGGATTGACTGCTATTATTGCTCCGGAGCATTCCCGTTCTGCATTATTTGAGGCGTTGTATAATCGGTCTTGCTATGCAACTACAGGCGAGAAGATCATTTTAGGCCTGTACTTAGCCGGTCTGCCTATGGGTTCTGAAATCAGTACCGCTAACAAGCAAGGGTTGATGATTAATCGGCATCTTTCCGGATATGCTGCAGGAACAACTAAGTTAAAACTGATTGAAATCATCCGCAATGGGAAGGTGATCAGTACGTTTGAACCAAAGGATTATTTTTACGACTTTGTCTATGACGATATGACGCCGATTGAGAAGGTCGCCATAGATGCTAAAGATAAGAAGCCCCCGTTTGTCTACTATTATTTGCGTGTCCTGCAAGAGGACGGGCACATGGCTTGGAGTTCGCCTATATGGGTAGATTTTGTGCCGCCATTGCCATCAGTTAAAAATGCGGTCAAGCGTCCGGTTAAAAATGTCAAAAAGACAGAAGCTTTCGATGACAAGGAAGAGGAAGACGAGGATGAGGAGACAGACCTTGAAGATGAGAGCACAGACTTTGAGGAATAAAAGGACAAGGGGCCTCGCGGAAGCTCCTGGGGTTGATGGTTGCAGGAATTTTTTGTCATTTTTGCTCATTTTTCTCTCTTTCTGTAGCCCATTGCAAGGCAGCGAGCGAAGCGAAGACAGCCGCAGCTATGGGTAAGTGATTAGGCCCCCTAACCCCGTTAGGGGTTCTTCTTTTTATAAAGCTTTGGGATTCAAGACCTTGCAAAAAGAGGAACCCCTAACGGGGTTAGGGGGGCCTAATCACTTACCCATAGCTGCGGCTGTCTTCGCTTTCGCTCGCAGCCTTGCAATGGGCTACAGAAAGAGAGAAAAATGAGCAAAAATGAAGCTCTTGCGATCGTTCAACTCTGGGAGCTTTGGTAACGTTTATATATCAATTTATGTTTGACAATGTACTAGGGTACTTGCCTGTCACCTCCTGTGAAATGCCATTAGGGCTGGCATTATATTCAATTTTTTTATATATCTAAAAATATAATCATTATTTCTTAAGTTTTAGCTGGATTTTTGACGTTGAGGAGTTTTATGAAGATACTTTTATTTGCCTCGAAGTTGTCTTTGTTGTTCTTAGCGGCGCTTTTGTCCGTGTTCTGTTCTGTTTCAGAGCTGTATGCGGAGGAGTTAAGTGAGTCAGAAGCGGAAGCCATTGGGATAGAGTCTTATATATTCGGGTATCCGCTCATCACCATGGACATGACCAAAAAAGTCATGACTAACACAGTTATCCCAGAGAATACTAAAGCCCCGGTAGGACAGTTTTTCAATGCGAGGGAATATCCAAACGCCTCGTTTAAAAATGTCACGGCTCCAAACGCCGACACATTATATTCTGTTGCTTGGCTTGATCTTTCCAAGGAACCCTATATTTTACATGTTCCTGAGGAAAAAGGGCGTTACTACCTAATGCCTTTATTAAGTGCTTGGACGGATGTTTTTGAAGATCCGGGGACAAGAACGACAGGAGCCGCAGCAGCAGACTATGCAATCACGGGTCCTTCATGGAAAGGAACTCTTCCCAAGGGGATGAAGAATTTTAAGTCCCCAACGAACTTAGTTTGGATCCTCGGAAGGACCTATTGCACAGGTACACCAGAAGATTACGAGGCAGTTCATAAGATTCAAGGTCAATATACTTTAACACCTCTCAGCTATTATGGAAAGTCCTATACACCACCTAAAGGGGTTGTCGATCCAAACATTGACATGAAGACCCCTGTCAGGAGACAGGTGAATCGGCTGAGCGCTCAGGATTTCTTCAACCGTTTAGCTTTATTGATGAAGGAGAATCCGCCTTCTGCGGAAGATGCCCCGATCCTTTCCCGCATGGCAAAGATAGGAATAGTTCCTGGAAAAGAATTTGATCTGAATAAGCTAGACCCAAAGATTGTTAAGGTTCTGAAGCGGGCTCCAAAGCTTGGTAAACGAAAGATCATATCTCATAGGTTGGGTGCAGGAAAAGAAGTCAATGGCTGGATTTTCTCATTGGATACAGGCTTGTATGGCACCAACTACTTGCAAAGGGCTTATATCACAGCAATAGGCCTCGGAGCCAATAGGCCGCAAGATGCTGTGTACCCTTTTACTGAGCAGGATAGTGAAGGCGAACGCCTTGAAGGGAAGAATAAATATGTGATTCATTTTGAGAAGGGGGGCACTCCTCCAGCAAAGGCCTTTTGGTCTTTGACTATGTACAACAATAGGTTCTTTTTCGTAGATAATCCACTCAATCGATATACTTTAAGTCCAAGGAATAATCTTGCTTACAATTCCGACGGATCTTTAGACCTTTACGTGCAGAATAAAAGTCCCGGAAAGGATAAGGAGTCTAATTGGCTGCCTGCTCCAAAAGGGTCGTTTGTTTTGATGCTGCGCATTTATTGGCCGGAAGAGTCGTTGTTGAATGGCAGTTGGAAGCCTCCGGCTGTGAAAATTGCCAAGTAGAAAAATACGAATACGAGAGTGCGCTCGCAAATATCTGTCCAAGATTGAAAGAACAGGATTTGCAGGGCCAGCGATCATAAAAGCTGCGGTAGCAGCGACAGATTTAGCGGAAATTGCTGAAAGATCCACCATGTTTATTTAATATAACCAATTAGAATTGAACATGTTATGAATTGAATATGACATACATATGCCTTCTGGATAGATTAATAGCATATGTCACATCGAATCCACTAATTTACTGATTGGCGAGCCATTCCCAGAATTTTATATTATCTTGAAACCATACTGAATCAATAGTATGTAAGTGGCTTCCTTGAAAATCAAGAATATCAGAATCTTTTGATTGATCTTTAAGAAGATTGACATGATATTGCAACATCGTTTTATCATTATCAGCACGAGCAAACAGAAATTTACTCGACGCAGTTTTAATATTTTTAGTATTATCTAACGAACCAACATACTTAACTAAAAGTTCTAAGATACGACCAGCAGTGCGACCAAATAATTTAGTGGCTTCATCTTTTACTACATTTGAGAGCTTACTAAAACCTCGGTCGATTATAATTTTATTTAAATTGTAACTTTTTCCTAAATAGGTGGCGGGATAAGAGCCGAGAGAATAGCCATGAGCGTAAATTTCAGTGCCTGGATAACTTTCTTTAATATATTGATAGGCCGTTTCTGCATCTAGTTCAATACTTGATTGGCTAGGAGAACCTTTGCTTAGCCCAAATCCCCCATAATTTATACAAAGGACATTATATCCTTTGGTTTGGTAGGTTTTAGCCATTGCAGATGCATCGAATTCATACGGTCTATGACTTCCGGTAAAAAGTAATATGGTTTTCTGTTGTGTAGTATTTAAAGGTGTATCCTGAGCTTGAATATACATTGCTTCTAGAATTCGCCCATCAGGACTTTGTAAGTTTAGCTTTTTTCCCTTCATTTCGGTAATGAATCCTTCTAACAAACTAACATTACGAAGCTTCCTCTCTTTATTGCTACCAAAAAGGGTAGATCGACCAAGACCGAGAACCACAGACTTAAAGAGCTCATTTATTAAATACAATCCTCCTGCGACCCAGCCCACTGGATTTGTTAAACATAAACGCAAAAATCGATTACGCTGCTGAATTTTTTTATCTGAGTATGTAGCTATAAAGTCTATATTTTCTAACCTATGATTGACTTGATTAATCATTATTATTTCCAATCTAAATGTTAATATATAAATATAATAACACGACATGTTTATTGAAGTCAAATTAATGATTATAATCAATGATGCCAAGGGAAAGACTAATTTACTTAATATTTAATAATTTTATATCGAATTTAATAAGGGAGTGTGTTTTTTGAATATTTAAACATAGTGGACAATATGGACAATATGGACATTTATTCAGAAAAGTCCATCACCGTCCATATCGTCCATTCTTTAAAAAGCCAAAACTATCTGATGCTAGAAGTTATATCTACAAAAGTTTCGGGCGTGTCCACAGATATCGATTTGATTTCCTTGGCATCTAAATCCAGCGATTTTAGATCGATAAAACGTATCATTCTGCTTGTATTGGTGTGAAAATAATATCGGCTATTGGATAGGTCTGAAGCGCTTGTCCACTGTGTTTCTTCGTATTTTTCCTTACCCTTGTCCATTGCCCTCACGGCACCTTTAGGGATATCAAACTGGTTCAATATCTTAAAGGCTCTCTCTACTTGCTCTTGCCCGTCTTTCTTTGCTAAAACAACCTGATTGAGAAAGGAGGCGCGAATAAATCGCGAAGGGGATGTGAAATCGCCAGGCAGGCCAATGGCTCCGGAGCCTTGGCTGAATTGTGCGAGTTGCTTTCCGTTGATGGCTATAGAGGGATTATTTAAAGCTTTAAGGCCTATATAATTTCGAGCATTGAGCGAATGCCAATCATATGTGGGGGCATTCGTAATTGTGCCAATAGGCGCGTCGTAGATACGTTGGTTTCCATCAACATATTCCACAACGATTCGGTCGCCTGTCTTGTCTGTGACAATGTAATGAATAGGCGGAACCATTTTCCAGGGTTCAAAGACAATGCCAACGACCTTGGTATTTTTGAGAGCTTCGCGCGCTTCGGCGACTGTGGAGAAATTTCCTAACACCCAGGAAACAAAGTCGATGTTGGAAACAGCCTTCGATTGTTCTTTCGAGTCCACTTTTTGGTATTGAGCCCAGCCCGGAAAGAAAAATGCACCAGCCGCCAATCCTTTTTCATTGAGGCCGTCCACAAGGGAAGGCAGCCCAAAAGGTCCGAATCCCACATAGGCATATTTTGTTGTCCAGGCGGCTGACGGCTGCTTTAGCCAGGATGGAGGATCGTAATACAACCCGCGGGGAATAAAAAAGAGGTCGAAAGACATCATGTCTACCCCAAATTCCATCGTTCTGGAATATACCCAGTCCCCATTTTCTGCTTTTTGAATAATCCCCGTGCAACCTTGAATTTTTTGAAATGAAAGCGCAAGGAAGCAGCACAGCAAAATAAATTTTTTGAAAGACATAGCGAATCTCCTTTTTCATTTGTTAACAAATAAGTTAATAAACGCATTCAATTTTTTTATTCTAGTTTAACAGGAACAAGTTCAGATATTTTAGGTATTGAACGTATCCTTCTTCTGATTTTTTGTGAGCTTTGTTAAAATGACCTTATGCATTCAGAGAACAGCATAAAACATACGCGTTCGGCATTCCTTTGGACTTGGATTTGCAACACACCTTTTTGGGCAATTTACACGATGTTGCCGTTTATTCTTTACAAGGATTTGCATGCCAGCCCTCTCCAAATTACCGCCATCATTGCTTTAAAACCGCTTGTTTCTATTTTTTCAGTTTATTGGAGCGCTGCAATAAACAAAAGAAAAGATCGATTGGTTTCGAATGTGATTGGCGCCAATATCTGCGGACATTTGCCATTTTTCTTTTTTCCTTTGGTCGATAATGCATGGTTTTTTGTGGTTTCCTTCGGTTTTTACATGATGATGGCTCGAGGGGGGGTGCCTGCCTGGATGGAAATCCTCAAGCTGAATATTCCCCAGGGACATCGTGAGCGTTTGTTTGCTTTTGGGTCGTCTTTTGAATATGTTGGCGGAGGGATTTTGCCTTTTGCGATGGGTTGGGTCTTAGATGGATATTTCCAGGCTTGGCGTTGGATTTTTCCGATCACGGCTGTCGTTTCGTTAGTCGCCGCTATTTTTCAGTACCGCATTCCTATTAAGATCCAAGATCTTTGCATCATAGAAACCGCGAGGCCTTCTTTAAGCAAACAAATTTGCGGACCTTGGAAAAGTGCATGGGAATTATTGCGTCGGCGTCCCGATTTTTTTCAATTGCAATTGGGTTTTATGCTAGGAGGAACCGGGTTGGTATTGATGCAGCCAGCTTTGCCGGTATTTTTTGTCGATGTTTTGCAGCTCTCTTATACAGAATTAGCTGTTGCTCTGACTTTATTTAAAGGAGTGGGATTTGCCGTCACTTCGCCGTTGTGGGCGCGTTGGATAAATAAAATCGATATTTATCGCTTTTTATGTTGGGTGTCGCTTTTGGCAGCATTATTTCCCCTTTGCTTGCTCTTAGCCCCATTGCATATGGTTTGGCTATATGTTGGTTATCTTGTTTTTGGAATTATGCAGGCTGGCAGTGAGTTAAGCTGGAATATGTCCGGCCCCATCTTTGCCAAAGAAGAAGACAGCTCGATCTATAGCAGCGTGAATATATTAACTGTGGGTTTGCGGGGGTGCTTTGCGCCAGTTTGCGGAAGCCTAATTTGCTTTTGGTCCAATTCCAGTACTGTGATGGTCTTGGGATTTATATTGTGTCTTTTGGCGGCTTGGCGCATGGGTGCTGACAGCAAGAAATTGAGGGTGGCGATTGAGTGAAGGCAGAAGGTAGAAGGCAGAATGCAGAAGTACCCTCACCATCAAGTACTCCACCATTAGGAACAGGATGCGCGTGATCGCAAGCGGCATGATAAGCATGATAGTTTAATTTGCCCTCACAAGCGGACTATCCTGCCGCTTGTGAGGGCAAATTAAACTATCATGCTTATCATGCCGCTTGCGATCACGCGCATCCTGTTCCTAATGGTGGAGTACTTGATGGTGAGGGTACTTCTGTCTTCTGCCTTCTACCCTCGATAATCCAACGAGAATTGAAATAATCTTCCAGTTCATTGACAGGAGGGTAAAGGGCTTCTACGCTTTCAAATGATTCTACCTGGAATAGGGCAATGCTGGATTCCATCTGGCATTGCATTTTCTCCTCAATCAACCGAAAATTGTCTTCCTGAGATGCGGATAGTTCGGTTTCTAAGTCGTCTTCAAAGTCTATCAGCTGTTTGTAAACAGCGGCTTGGATGCGCTGTTCAAAATCGTTTAGCATAGGCGGGGCAAACTCGATGACTTCTGAAAAATGTTGGAGGATAATGGATTGCGCAGGTATGCGTAAAACCGATCCCATGCCAATCATGAAGTCAAGGGCAATTCTTTCTTCATCCTTATTGGCCCTTTGGTTTTGCAGCTCCTGCAAAGATTGTGCAGCCTGTTCTTCTAGCAATTTAAGGGCAGCTTGATAACTTCTAACCGGATCACCGCTGATGAGGTCGTCACTATGCCTTTCGATCCATTCCATTTGAAGCTTGTCGTGAGGAAGGACAATAAAATAATGCAGCATCCTCTGATAGGTTTCTGTCAGCTTTTCAAAAGCTTGGGCGCTGTTTTCCAATATGGCATAAAAGTTTTCGAGTTTTTCTTTGATGTTTTCTGGCGCAATGTGGGCTGGAGCGGGCTTTAGGATGGATTCATGAAGCTCGTAGTGCTTCTCAAGCCATTCTCCGGGGTTCTTTTCAAAGACTTGCCTTTTTAAGGATATGAGTTGCTTGGCCTTTTTCAAAATAGCGCCATTCGAAACCAAAGCCAAGGCCCTCTCTTTTTTGCGATTATGGAGAGGTGTAAACACAGGCAGTTGCTCCTGAAAGTGCAAGCAGCCGGGGATCAAGCAATCGGAAAGCGCCCAGAATATATGCTGCGAGGGATGTGGAAAACCGGTTTGATGGGATTGGATAGACCACTCAAAAGCGTTGGACTCTTTGGAATCGGGCTGGTGATTTGTAATGGGACGATAAGTCTTTGATTGGCTGTCCCATTGAAAATGCCCGATGATTTTGACCGTTTGCCCAGGAAAAGGAGATAAACATTGTAATAATTGAGCTTTAGATGATTGTGGATCAAACTGAACTTCAATAGGGGTTTTATAAACCAAGCTACGGGCTTCAGCATGAGAGGCGATGTCATATTTTCCCATCAAACTGATCGCTTTCATGTAAAAGAGCTCTTTAGTGGTTTGGTCTAAAGCTGTTTCTTGGTTTTTACAGGCAAAGGTATTGGGATATAAAGAAGCGATTTTCTGGCTGACTTCTGTCGTTTTGCCTTTTTGATGGGAATTGATCTGCAGGAAGGCGCGTTGAGGCAGATCGATTCTAGCTAATTCTTTGCCGACAGACCAGCCCCCTTGTTCTAAAAGAAATAGTGCGATGTGCTTGCTTAGTGATTTAGGATGGTCTTTGGCTTTTTCAATGACGGCATTATAGCGTTGGATCGCGGCCATTGCGGAGGCTGCCAATTTTTGCTGGGTGGAATCCCCTTGTTTAAATTTTTCTATCAAAAGACGATGGCGATACAAAATATTGACAGCTCTTAAAACCTCATCTTGAATTCTTTCTTTATTGTGCTTTAATTTTGTTTTGTCGGAAAAAGCAGTCTTAATAAAACATTTCACAAGGGCAATTGTTTTCTGAAGGGAATGCGCGTTTTCATTTTGAGATGAAAATTTATCCAAACTTTGAATGGCTTGCAGCAATTCCCGGGTGGGATCCTTTAGATGCTCAAAGCTTTTAGATGTATTGTTCATATCCTTATTCTTGCTCTTCCACAGGCTTTCCGCAAGCGGCCTTTATCCTAACTTTAGTGCCGGAGACGATGTCCAAAGCATTGTGCTTTTCCAGCGCATTTTCAATGGCGATGAGTTCGCCCCGGCGCAAATGCTCAAAAGCGCGCGATTCATTTGGGTGCTCCTTTAGATGCGATCCCAAGTTTTTCTTGCCGTCGGTGCCGCAAAGATAATAACGGGATCCATGGAAGGACTCGACAGGAGGGCTAATCACCCGATATAATTTCTCTTCTGCAAGGTTAGGCCAGTTAGACTGGGGGTTTTTAAAAATGAGATAGGTCATCTTTAAGGAGCTTAAATTAATTTCGGCTGCGCGTTGGATTTCCCTGACCAAGTAAGGCTTTTCGAATTCTCGTTGAGCATAGCAAGGGCTATTTTTAATTTGCAGCGCCGGGCACTCTCCCTTCCAAACACATGGAGCTTGAATAGGCACACCTTTTTTAACCATCTGATCGCGCAGTTGCAATACCCGGCGGTTGGCGGCCGGATAGGAGCTTTCCACAATTAAAAGAAACCCTTCGGGGCTCAGCCGATGCAATAACATTTCGATGAAGTCTTGCTGTTTCTCCGGCCAGCCAGGTGTGGAGTCCGGAAACAGTTCTTCAAGGCAATGCCCAAGAAGGATAAGGTCAAATTGCCCCTCAATCGGAATATTCTCTTTAGGGCAATTCCATTGGCGCAAAGTCAATGGCATTCCATAGCGTCCGCAGATTTCAGCTCCAAGCATTAAGGCTGGCATGTTGCGGTCGATGGAAAAGACTTCTTGTGCCCCGTGGCGAAGAGCCGCAAAAGCTAAAGGGGAGGGCCCGCTGCAGACATCCAAGACTCTTCTTGGTGTGACCGGCAGCTCATTGATAAGGGATAAGCCTTGCTGATAGTGGATGACCCAGTGATAAAGCAGATAGGCCCCTAAAAGCTGGGGGTTGGCGAAGTAGTCTTGGCCGATCAAGCTTTTTCCATCAAGCGAGCCTTGTTGCAGAGCTTTAACTGCGGCGACGACGCTTCGGAATTCTCGGGTCTGTAGAACGTCAGCCGGCCCGGCTTCCTTATGGAAGCGCCGCCAAGCTCCGATGAGCAAGGGCATTAGTGTGTCGAGATCAGCCTCTGGAAGGCGTTTTTTTTTCATAATAAATCCATTATTCAAATATGAGAGCTTTATCCCGTTCAGTCATGGCGCGCCAGCTGCCGGGAGAGAGCAGCCCTAAATATAAGTTTCCGAGCCTAATGCGGGTCAGTTCGCGCACATTGAGTCCGGCGGCTTCCATTAAAAGGCGCACCTCTCTTTTTTTGCCTTCGGAGATTGAGATTTTGACAGTTCCTTTGCGCACCTTCTGAACTTTTACGGGCTTTACGAATACTCCTTCCACTAAGGTTCCATGTGATATTGCTTGAAGGTGTTCGGCAGTAATTTCGTTATCGCTTTTAGCGACATACTCTTTTTCAATGTTCTGAGAGGGGTGGATGACTTGATTTGCGAAATGTCCGTCATTTGTCACGATCAGCAATCCTTGGGTGTCTTTGTCCAGGCGGCCAACGGTGAAAAGGCGCTGGGGAATTTCCTTAAAAAGATCCAAGACTAATTTGGTGTTTTTTGTGCCATACGCAGAGCAAATATAGCCGACCGGCTTATTGAGAATGTAATAGAGCTGGGGCGGGAGGTTTCCGATAGGCTGATCATCTACTGTAATGAGATCATTTTCCCCTACCATGGTTTGGGGAATTAAAGCGATGCTTCCATTGACTTTGACTCGGCCGTCGAAAATGAGGGTTTCGCATGCTCGGCGGGAGGCAACGCCTGCTGCCGCTAAGGTTTTGCTAAGTCTTTTTTTAGGTTGTGTATTGTTCATTATTATTATCTATCTCTCTTTTGAAAAAAATAATCATAATCAAACAACTTTAAAAAATCAATATAATTCATAAATTTAATAAAAATCTTATACCAGAGGGGGGAAAGGGGGGAGGGACAAAGGACGAAAAGGACGAAAAGGAGTAAAAGGTAAGGGAAAAAGGATTAACCTATGTCCTTTTGGTCCCTTATATCCCTTTTGATCCTTCGTCCCTTTCTGTGGTTAAGCTCTATTATTTCTGTTGGTCTTGAGAGTGGCCCTCGTAATAGCCATCTCTATTATCACGATTTTGGTCAAAGCGGTCAGTATTATGTGAGCTGCTATTTTTTTTGGAATCTTCTTGCTGGATATTAATTTCATATCGTGGTTTAGATTTTTGTTGGTCATCAATGGAATCATTGTCGCGTGTCTGTCGTCCGTCATAGTCGGCCGGGCGATTTTGGCGAAAATCACTTTTCTGTTTATCATAAGAATCTTGTCGATTTTGTTTTGATTCGTTGTTTGGATCCCAGTTAGCTTGCTTTTGATTTTGCTGGTAAGGTTGAGGCTGAGTAATGGCTGGCTGGTCTTGGTCATAAGTATTTTTTTGTTGAGAGTCATAGGAGGCAGCCATAACAAAAGTTGTGGAACTTATAGCGAGTAAAATTATAAGTTTGTTCATTTTTCCTCATCCGGTTGAACTTTAAGTTTCCCTAAAATATAGATTCAACTCTTACTCAACTTTGAGTTGGTTATCAACATTTTTGACTCCACTGGTATTCTTAACTATCCGCGCAATAGTGGATTTTTCTTGATCACTACTTACGCTGCCGCTCAGTGTTACTTTACCTTCAACAGCTAGGATTTTGATGTTTCTTGCTTTTGGTGATAATGATTTATCATCATCAATGCTTTTTTTAATTCTTTGGGTGATGTCGAGATCTGATTTTTTTTCAGCTTGAATTGTTGGAGCTGCATTTCTATCGGTAACAGTGCTTTCAGTAGATCTGCTCGTAGGGGTGTTGCTTTCGCAAGCTGAAAGCATGAAACCCATAGCTGCTGTTGCTAATAATAGTTTTTTCATAGATTCCTCCTAATAGATTTAGATTTGATGGTGATTTAATTAGGTTCTAAGGAGTAAAGGTTAGCGTATTGCTTAAAGGGAAGGATGTCAGGTGCTTGATTTAGAGAGTAAAAAAAGGGAGATATTTTGTAAACTTTATTAACGATGGAGGACAGATTCAAACATAAATTTATGTTTGAATCTGTCCTAGGCGCGAGGCTTTGTGCTCGCATCATCCTTAGCATTGACTTTTTTCGCTCGAGGCGGTGTTTGATGTAATGGGGGCATTATCCCTAAAATGCTATCTATATTACCCCGTTGTAACTGAAATTCTCTAATCACATTCTTTGCTTCTACAAAATTCGGATATGTTTTAAGAAGACTGTGTGCTTTTTCAAGAGCCTCAACAGGCATATTTTGTGCTGCAAAACATCGCATCTCCGCAACTGCTTTTGCAGACTCTTGGTAAGATTGTGAATTTTTGTTAGAAACCCCCCAAGAAAATGCCAACCGCACCTTCAGGGCATTCATATTACGCTCATCATATCCGAGAATTTTATCGGCATCTTGCGCAGCGGGGCCCCTCTGGTTCAGCTTCCAATTGCATTCCATCCGCAGGGGTAAAAGCTCTTTGAGTAAGGCTATCTCCGTCTGGGAGAGTTTCGTAATTGATTTGCGCCAATTCTCAAACCTGGTTAGCAGTGGATTGAGGATAACGGTATAATCCGAAGCAGCCTTCTGAAAATCTTCCTTGCGCATCCATAGAGCTGCCCTCATGCGCAATGTATTGACATGCCTGGGAGTCTTAGCTAAGTTCTCCCGCCACATATCCAAAGCCCGATCAATATATCCAAGGCCTTCCATACAGGCTGCCAAATAACAAATTGCATCCGGATTCTTTGGGTCATCGTCTAAGAGTTTAGTAAAATCTGAAATGGCCATTTTATAATCTCGGAGATTATAATGACATATTCCCCTTGCAAATAAGACTTCCGGATTAATGTTATCTGTTATGTTAACTGTATAATCATATATGGCGCGCCGGTAATCCTTGCATTCTCTAAACAAATCAGCTCTAATTTTTGAACCTAAGCGGTCATGAATCGCTATAAGGGGGTGGAGTATTTTTAAAGCCATACAATGGCTTTTATCTTTAAACCAAGTGCTTGCCAAGCCTCTTAAGGATGGGAGAAAATAAGGGGATAGCTCACGCGCTTCTTCAAAGGCGCGTGCAGCCAATTTCAGCTTTCCTTGATTGTGGTAAGCCCACCCCATCAGCATTAATCTAATATCTTGATAACCTCTGGCGTCCAAATGAGAGGAGATTTCTTGAAAGTTTATGTTTGTAGGGGGACGACCATAAACTCCTTCCATGATACACCGGGCATAAAGCCCTGCAGTTAGAGAGTATATGCTCTTGTCATCTTTAACTTCTAGTGGCAGTGGCGCCTTTTCCGCAAGCCATTTAAGGATAAGGAACGGATAATCCCATGAAGGATAAATGGATTCCAAAAGTTGACAGATTTCTCCCCAGTCTTGAGAACTCCAATTTTTTATCTCGGAGGAAAATTTCGGATCGGTCATGCAGATGTATATGAAGTGATTTCCTAACTGAATAAATTTGTTGCGAATGGGGTCTGCCAATTTTTCAGGGAACATTTTAGAAAGCTCGGGCAAGGTTTCATTAATAAATTCAATCATCTTTAGGGGGTTCTTTGTGGCATGTGCGGCGAAAACGTTAATCCAAAGACTAGGCAATTTTGAACCTTCAGGTTGGGACCAAGCCAGCAAGAAATATTGGCGGGTTTTGTGCAAATCCTTTTCTAATAGATTATAAAAAGCATCTTCATCGATCATTTCGGGGATTGGCAGCTCGTAACTAAATTGAGGGGTGTCGCTAGTGATATTTGAGGTGGGATTTAAAGTTTTTTGTCCTTGCAATTGAGGGGAGTTAATAGCCTTGCCAGACAGAAAGGCAAGGTAGGAGTTATCTTGTTCTGTTTGGTCAATAGTGAAATTGGGAGATGTTTCCGCAAGCGTAGATAGGAGTTGAATTGAAGTCGGATCTAAATCTATTATTTTTTCGAAGGCCGCGAAGTTGTCTTGTTGTAACTGCTCATAAAGTTGAGGTGTAGATATTTTTTGACTACTCTCAACCATATTGTCAGGGGGGTGAGTTTCTTGAAAACTGTGGTTTACCTCAACTTTATGAGCAGTTGTGTTTTGTTCGAGTAAATTCTCTACAATCCGTCTCATTTTATTAGTTGTAGGATATTCTTTGGCTAATCTCTTTCCTGCTTTTCTGCAATGAGACTTGTGCGAGACCGGTGAGTGTGGAGGGATTGAATTAAAATTGTAATTAAACGATGGACTGTTCGGGCTAATAGTCATAAGTCACCTTAAAATATCAATTAAAAATATTGTGGGGGATTTTCTGGAAAATTCTTTTGCCTTTTATTTTGCGCAAATTTCTGCCACTCCTGCAAGGCTGCCTCATGCTCGGGATTAACAAGTGCAATAATTAGAGAGGCATCCTTTAAAGCTGCTTCTTGGTCTAGATGTGAATAGCATTCCATTCGTAGGGGTAAAAGCTCTTCGACTAAGGCCTGTTCCTCCTCGCTGAGTTTTACTTCATTTGATTTACGCTTATGCCGAAGCTTTATTATTAATGGATCAAGGATGGCGCTACAGTGCAGACTAGCAATTTTATAAAGAGAAGTTATTTTTTTTGGATCATGAAATTTGCCTTTTGCATCAGGCGCTTTAGCAACTTGTATGCATGTATATGCTTTCATGCGCAATGTATTGATATGCTTAGGAACGTTTTTTAAGATACGGTTCCATTCCTTAAAGGCCACTTTTATCATTCCACTGTATAAATAACAGTTTGCTCTGTAAAAAATTGCATCCCAATTATTTGGATCTTTTTTTAGTATTGCAGTAAAACCTAATTCTGCCATTTTATAACGTTTGATATTATAGTAGCACATCGCTCTTGCAAATGAGGCGTCTGTATTAATATCACCATTTAAGAAAGTTGTATAATCCACTATGGCGCGCCTATAATCTTTTCGTTTTTTAAACCAATCGGCTCTAATCTTTAATGCTTGGCGATCTTTTTTCTGGATAAGGGCGTTGAGTATTTTAAGAGCCTTTTCAAAGTTGTTCTGTTTAAATAGACTGTATGCCAGACCTCTTAAGGCCGGGACAAAATCAGGACAGCACTTAAGCGCTTTTACAAAGCACTCTATAGAAATCTGATTCTTTTCCTGATCGAGGGTAGTCTGATTCTTTTCTTGTTCTTGGAGAGACCATCCACATAACATGAGTGCAATCTCTGTATCGCTTTCAATAATTAAATAGTCATATATTTTTTTAATCTTTGTTTCTTCAAAGCAGGAGCTTCGAGCATAAACTTCCTTCATTATGTAGTGGGCATAAAGCCTCAAGGCTAGAGAGGTCTTGTTCTTGTAATCTTTAATTTCTAATGGCATTTTCTTGGCAAGGCATTCAAGCATAGGGAAAGGAAAATCCCATGTTGGATAAATGAATAACAAAAGCCGGCAGATTTCATCCCAGTCTTCGGGAGTCCAATTTTTTATCACGGAGGAAAAATTCACATTGGCCATGCAGGTGTATACTATGGTATTTCCACACGGAAAAAGTATATTGCGAACGTGGGCCTCTCCTAAAGGAAACATTCCGGGAGGAGTCGTTAAGGTTTGATTAATAAACTTAATCATCTTTAGAGGGTTTACGCTGGCGTGAATGAGGAAAGCTTGAGCCCAAAGGTTCGGCACGTTTAATTTTTTATCTTCAGGCAGGGAGCAGACTAGCGAAAAGAAATGCAAGGCTTTGCTCGAGTCATCTAACACTAATTCATAAAAAGTTCTTTCGCATTCATATATCATTCCAGGGACTGGCAGTTTGCAAATAATTCGAAATAGATCTTTTAGTATGCTTTGGGCATCATCCGGATTTTCAAGCAGCAGTTCTCGTACAGGGCGATAGAAGCTTGGGTCAAGCTCACCAGAAGCGATCTGGAGATAGAGGACTACTTGAGACATCGCTCGCTCGTTGTAAGAATCAGGAGAAGGGATTGTGATATTTGCCGGTTGAATTTCTTCCCCTTGAAACTGCGGGCTACAAACCTCGTTATCAGCGATAAAAGTAAAAAGGGGGGCCTGCTGTTCTTGCTCAATAGAAGGATTGGGAGTCTGTTCCTCAATGGAACCTAGGAGCTTTTCAATTAATTCCTGATCTAGTTTTTCCAGATCTATCTGGGAAAAATCATCGGAAAAGCCGGGAAAATCATCCAAGTCAAAGTTGTCGGCAGTTTGTAAATATTGAGCATCGTTGGTAGTTTGCAAATGTAGATTAAACGAATTATTTGCAATTCGCCTCGTCTTATTTTCCAATGGATCGAAATTACTAACCGCTCTCTTTCCCTTTTTCCTGCATCCGGATTCGGGTTCAATGTCTGAAGCAAACTGAGACTGAGATGGCGAATATGGAGTTGAATCATAATTGGATAGCGGACTACGTGGATCGATAGTCATAATTTGCCTTAAGATTAATATTGAAAGAAAAGGAAGTGTAATGCTTGTATCTATTATCTTACAATATAAATCGATGC
>Ga0206882_1067_pt1 | contig 21142 bp, 19 predicted proteins | sample Alteio_BWOrgCont_4_FD_152908 | JGI IMG/M metagenome (GOLD analysis project Ga0206882, IMG submission 152908) | Enriched cells from forest soil in Barre Woods Harvard Forest LTER site, Petersham, Massachusetts, United States -... | ecosystem: Environmental > Terrestrial > Soil > Temperate forest > O...
ACATGTCGTAAGCGTTTCTATAGTCGCCTGTTATTTGTGAAAGCTTACTGTAATTAAACGCAACATCGGCTATAAGGCTTTTATAGCCTAGTTCTTTGGCGGCTGTAAATGCTGAGGCTGTATACTTGCGTGCGCTGTCGAGTTGGTTCTTGTTAAAGAAAAATTTACCCAGGTTCGATTCCGCATAAGCTACCCCTTCTTTATCGTTCAGTTGTTTATATGCTGACAGAGCATACCGGGCGCAGTAAAAAGCACTATCGATATTACCTTTTCTTTCATAGCAAGTGGCAAGGTTATCCATCACAAGGGCTATCTTGGGTTTGTTGTCGAATTTTCTTACATAGTCAAGCAACTTATTGTACGATGCTATGGCCTTGTCTGTTTGTCCTCCATGGCTATATATGGTGGCTATGTTATTAAGGCATGTGGCAATACCTTTTTTGTCCTGTATTTTTACACGAAGTGTAAGCGATTCGGTAAAGTATTGCAGAGCCTTTGCGGTATCGTTAAGTTGCTGATAAGCATAGCCAATATTGTTCATGCAGGTGGCAACTCCATCGGTATCTTTCAGCGCCTTGCGGATTGCCAGGCCTTTTTCGTAATATATCAGCGAGGTATACAGGTCGCCCTTTTCGGTATACATATACCCTACATTGTTATATGATTGAGCTAAATCGGCCTTATCGTTAACCTGTTCAAATATCTTCAATGCTTCAATCTCATCTTGCATGCCTTTGGCGGGGTCATTGGTTATATAGAGTATATATCCTACTCCTCCTAATGCATTAGCCTTAAGGTTCAGCAGCCGCTTAGTATAATGTTCACTTACCGGGTAAGCAGTATCATGTTTAAGGGCCTTATCTGCAATCTGCAGGGCAAGCATCCACGAATTTTTAGCGCTGTCGGTATTGGTATTGCAAACTTCATCGGCTATATTCAGTAGTGCCCAGATTTTTACCGTGTCATTTTTAGCAGAGCGATACGCATTAATAAGGCTGTCAGTCCGCTGTGAACCCTGTGAATGGAAAGGTGTTATTAATAATAAGAGTATAACAATATTAGGCAGGGCGCGCATTAAGTCAGCAGGTTATTTATCTCCGCCAAATATAATGCTATTGACTGAATATGAGTAAGTATGCTATTGCGCGGCGTAGGCACCAAGGTCGTAAGGACTGCTATGACGTAGGTTTCCGGCAACATCGTATGGAAAACTGTTGTGTGAGGCATTGGAAATGGTATCAAAACCATAACCTACTACAGGAGAAGAAAGAGGGATATTATAATTATCAACAGCAGAGTTTACAAACTGTGGGTTAGCATTAAGCGTACTGTCAATTGTAAAGTGATATGGATTTGAAGTTGAGTGCATTGTAGCAATATCGCAATTCATAAAATAATAGTTCATTTTACCAGGATTTGTTGAATCAATATTAAATTCTTCTTCATTAGGGCTTCCAAAGCCACCCCCGTATATTATGCAATTCCCAAAATAAGCTCGTGTCATATCCCTGTGCTGTATATTGCCACTTACATCCTGGTACCAGTTATTAAGATTCAAAGCAGTGGTTTGGCGCTGGCCATAACTCCAGTAGTTTGCAATTGTACATTGTTCAAAAGCATATTGGCCCCCAAGGCTTAAATTCATACAGTAATACTGGCAATCGGCAAAAACATCGTCATTTCCTACAATATAAGAGCCCTGTCCCAGTAATCCGAATTCGCTCATGCTTTTAATAATGGTATGGTCAATTTCAAGAGTAGGGTTGGTCCAGCTAGCTACGGTGTCTGCTTCAACTCCAACTGTACCATTTTTTATTACTGCCCAGCTTATCTGGTTGTTTAAACTTCCTGGTGAAAGCCAAATCTCTCCCCATTGCCCCGGAATGGTTGAATATGCCGATTCCAGCCGATCTCCTTGAATAGTTACAACGGGTAGTCCAAGGGGTAAAGGCCCCCCCTGAATTTTTAAGGTGCCGCCTTTATTTATAAGCAGTACAGCATTATTATGCATATAAACTTTTGTGCCTGGTTTCATAGTCAGGGTGCATCCGCTATCAACCACAAGGTAGCCAAAAACCACATGTGGTTTGGAACTGTCCCATACATCACCACATTTTACAACTGAATATGCGGGGCCTGTAGTCGGAAATACATTGGGTTTGTAGAAATAGGCATTCTGCCCATAAGCTATAAGGTCGACATACTGGGTATTGCCATTTGTAACAAATTGAAGCGAGTCTTCAATAACAAAGGGTAGGTTAGCCGCGGTTGGATTAATAGTAACGGTTACAAAGCAGAAAAGGCTGTCGTTTGCCGGTATTCTTATATTACTGAAGGAAGTGCCAGGCGTGCCATCGAGGTTAACCCTGAAAGGCGAGGTATAGCTACCCACCAGTTTCACTGATGATATTTCAATGGGCTGGTTGTGGGTGTTATGTATGGTAAAGTACTGGAAAGTGGAACCTTCGGTAGTAAAGACAGTATCGAAAAAAACCTGTCTTTGTGAAAAGGACAGTTCCGCTGAAGTGTTGGTGAGTACAGGTTTAGTGCAGGACATATTCCCGGATATAAGTATGGCAAAAAACGCCAGGTAGCATAAGATAAAGCGCGGATTCAGATATGATTTGTTTAAGGGCAAAATACGTTTGTGATGAAAAGTGTTTTTACTATAACGTATTAAAATGGCTTTTGGTATACACCCTCAGGATTTTTTTCTGCGGTTAATCTCGTCCCTTATTTTCGAGGCACGTTCGTAGTCTTCATTATCAAGCGCCTTCTGCAGCATATTTTTTAGGTCTTCGGCAGTTTTTTTCTTAATATCCTCTTCTTCTTTAGGATTCTCTTTAGGTGTCTTTACTTCAACGCCCTCCTTGCTGGCAGTACCTTCCTTCTCTTTTTCCTTCGACGCGTCTTCTTCCATTATTATGCCTGCTGAATTAAGGATAAACTCGTAGGTATAAATTGGGCAGCTGAACCTCACAGCCAATGCAATGGCATCAGAGGTACGGGCATCAATCTCTACTTCGTTGTTGTCGCGGGCACAAATAAGCTTAGCGTAGAATATACCTTCAACAAGGTTATAGATGATTACTTCCCTAAGCTGTATATCGAAGGTTTCGGCGAAGTTCTTGAAAAGGTCATGGGTAAGTGGCCTGCTGGGCTTCATATTTTCCATTTCAATGGCAATAGCCTGTGCCTCGAAACCACCGATAATAATAGGCAGCCTTCTTTTGCCTTTTGACTCATTAAGTATAAGTGCGTAAGCACCTGACTGAGTCTGGCTATAAGATAAACCTACTATATCGAGCCGTATTTTTTTCATACATCCTTTCCCTTGCTTTCAACTTTATTACGAAGATACCAAATTTTGTTTTAATGTGCCGATTTCAGTTGTTTCACTGCCTCAGTAAGCTTGGGCACCACCTGGAAGGCATCGCCTACTATACCATAATCGGCTATTTTAAAGAAGGGGGCTTCTTTATCGCTGTTAATGGCAACAATAACCTTCGACGAACTGATACCTGCAAGATGCTGGATAGCGCCGGAAATACCAATAGCGATATATAAGTTGGGTGATATGGTTATACCTGTTTGCCCAACGTGTTCATGGTGCGGCCTCCAGTTCATATCGGCAACCGGTTTTGAGCAGGCAGTAGCAGCTCCCAGTGCATCGGCAAGGGCTTCAATCATACCCCAGTTTTCAGGGCCTTTTAATCCCCTGCCACCCGATACCACTAACTCAGCTTCGGTGAGCACTATTTTGCCTGATGTCTTCTTCACTTCGGTAACCTTGGTATCGAATGCACTATCAGCAATAGTTGGTGTAAAGGCTTCTATAAGAGCCGGTGTGGCATTAGACGCAATATGATGTGAATTGGGTGAAAGCCCGATAATCTTTATAGCTGATGACACCTGCACATCGGTGAACCCTTTACCTGAGAAGCACTTTTTCTTAATGATAAAAGGTTCAGTAGAAGCAGGTAAGGTAGTAGCATTGGCAACCAATCCGGCTTTAAGTTTTGCGGCCAGCCTTGGTGCAACTGATTTACCTGAATAAGTATAAGAGAATACAATACAGTTGGCCCCTGCTTTGGTAGCTGCATCGGCAATGGCTGCGGTATATGAAGAAGCACAGAAAGCTGATAGCTTTGCATCAGCGGCATGAAGAATCTTTGAACAGCCATACTCTCCGAGCTTTTTAAGTTCATCTTCTGCAGCAGTTCCTAACACTACAGCCGTTACGCTTCCTCCTGTTTTTTGTGCAAGCTCAAAAGCATAGGTTACGGCTTCAAATGTTGGCTTTTTAAATTTTCCGTCCCAGGTTTCTGCAAATACAAGTACTGACATAGGTAAATATTATTAGATTCAGGATTAAATGACTTTGGCTTCGGTGTGGAGGAGCTTTATAAGTTCTTCAGGGTGTTCCGGGTCTATCATTTTGCAAGCCGACTTTGCAGGAGGGTTCTGGTGTGCAACTGAAAGGGTAGGCTTATCAGCCACAGTGGGTTCAACAATCTTCAATGGCTTTGTACGGGCGCTCATAATACCGCGCATATTAGGTATACGGGGTTCTGCCATATCCTTTTGTGCACTGGCTGCAAATGGTACATTAACTGAAACCACTTCCTTGCCACCATCTATTTCCCTTTCAAGGGTTGCCTGGGTGCCATTTATATCGAGCTTGGTTGCTACTGCTACCGACGGTATTCCTAAGAGTTCGGCTATCATACCCATTACCTGACCGCTGTTATAGTCAATAGATTCACGGCCGGTAAGTATAACGTCGTATTTTTCGTTCTTTGCTATGGCTGCAATTTCACTGGCTACAAAAAGGGCGTCAATGGGTTCAGCATTAACACGTATGGCATCATCGGCTCCTATAGCCAGGGCTTTTCTTAATGTTGGTTCAGTAACAGGTAAGCCAACATTAATTACGGTCACTGTTCCACCTTGTGCTTCTTTTATTTCAAGTGCACGGGTAAGGGCCATTTCATCGTAAGGGTTTATAATAAACTGTACACCAGCCGTATTCAAGGCTTTGCCATCTGGTGTAAATGTTATCTTGGTGGTGGTGTCGGGTACGTGGCTAATGCAGACCAAAAACTTCATAATAGTAGAGATACTTTAATTAGGTTAACCTTATTTTATGAGACGTGCAAAAGTAATGAAATTTAAAAGATAGGAGGCACCGTTTTCGGTACGTTTAAAAGTTATTTACGGAACGAACTATAAGAATAAAGCAATAAGACGAAATGGGTATTTTCTTCGATTTATAGATATAATTATCAGATTATGGTATATATTTGGGCTATGTAGTTCATCTTGACCTATTTCAAGCCCCTGAATTTATATGGCCGGTGGAGAATCGTTTGTATTTAAACAGTTTATTGTAAAACAGAATAAATGTGCCATGAAAGTAGGCACCGATGCTGTGTTGCTTGGTGCATGGGCTAATTTACCTGCAAAAGGGCGGGTTCTGGATATCGGAACAGGTACTGGTATAATTGCCATGATGACTGCTCAACGTTCGACTGCACATATAGATGCAATTGAAATAGAGAAAGATGCCTTTAGTCAGGCAGTGGGTAATTGCAATGACTGTAAATGGAGGGATAGGTTGAATATTCATCATATTTCCTTCCAGGATTTCGCGGGAAGAACAACTCATAAATATGATGTTATAGTAAGTAATCCTCCCTATTTCTCTAACTCACTTCAGGCTTCTTCAGAATCACGTACTACTGCAAGGCATACTTGCGCTCTTAGTTTCGAAGCGTTGGTAAATGGCATAAAGTCGTTATTACTCGGGCACGGCTCTTTCGCTACTATATTACCATCAAAAGAGGCAGAAGAGTTTTCGGAAATAGCTGAAGATAATGGGCTTTATCCTATACGACTAACCCGTATAAAGACCACTGCATCAAAAGCAGCCAAACGTGTACTGATAGAATTTGCTTTCCACCGCAAGTCTTTTTCAGAGAATACATTGGTAATAGAAAATGAGGACCATAGTTATACTGCCGAATATAAGAACCTCACCCGCGATTTTTATTTAGGGTTCTGAGCCTCTCCTTTATTACTTTTGTACCGGAGTGAGGTATTTTATCAAAATATCGTTTACAGGTACTGATTATCATGGTTGGCAAAGCCAGGCTAATGCCGATAAAACATTGCAGCAAATATGTATAAAAGGAATGGAAAAGATATTGCGCCATCCTGTAAAGTTGCAAGGCGCAGGCCGTACCGATGCAGGTGTGCATGCGGAAGAGATGTACGCCCACTTCGATACAGATAAAGATTTAATTACTGCTAAAAGTACATGGTTGTATAAGTTCAATTCCGTTGTGCCTTTTTCAATAGCGTTTAATGATATAATAGCTGTTAAGCCTGATGCGCATGCCCGTTTCGATGCAACTTCAAGGACTTATAAGTATATCATTACTACCCGCAAAGATCCTTTCCTATTAGGTTTTGCTTTTCTATTCCCTCACGAACTTGATATAAAAAAGATGAATAAAGCCGGAAGTATGTTAAAGGAGTACAAGGAGTTTTCGAGTTTTAAAAAGACCAACACACAGAATAAAACAGACCATTGTACCATTAAACATGCACATTGGGAGAAACAGGATGATAAGCTTATATTTACGATTACTGCTGATCGCTTTCTGAGAAATATGGTCAGGGCTATTGTGGGTACAATGATTAGTGTAGGAAATGGCAGATGCACAGCAGAAGAATTTTGTCGTATTATTGAGAGCAAAAGCCGTTCACGTGCCGGGTTTTCGGTACCTGCCAATGGCTTGTATTTAACACATATTGAATACCCGCAAAAGGTTTTTATATAGTATGAGCATATATAAAGCACTGATACGCCCTGTTCTATTCATTACCTCGCCCGAGACAAGCCACCGTATTACTATCAGCTTGCTTAAGATAGTTTGTGCCATTCCCGTTGTAAACACAATTATAAAAAGAACATTTACCCTGAAACACCCCTTACTGGAACGTGAGGTGGCAGGAATCAAGCTTCCTAATCCGGTGGGACTTGCAGCAGGCTTCGATAAAAATGCAACCTTCTTTCATGAAATGGAATACCTTGGATTTGGGTTTGTAGAAGTGGGAACTGTTACGCCACTTGCTCAACCGGGTAATCCTAAACCACGTTCTTTCCGTTTACATAAAGACAAAGCCCTGATAAACCGTATGGGCTTTAATAACGATGGGGCACAAGTAATAGCAGAACGTTTAAAAAAGAGAAAGGACAAGATTGTTATCGGTGGAAACATTGGCAAGAACAAAGTAACTCCTAATGAAGAAGCCTACTCAGACTATGAAAAGTGTTTTGATGCTTTGTTTGAGTATGTTGATTATTTTGTGGTGAATGTTAGCTCGCCGAACACACCCGGATTGCGTAGCTTGCAGGACAAAGAACCATTAAAGAAGATACTGGCCGGTTTGCAGGCAAAGAACAAGTTGAAAGGAAAGGGTAAGCCAATATTTTTAAAAATAGCTCCAGATTTGACTAATGAGCAACTTGACGATATAGTGGAGATAGTAAATGAAACCGGCATTGCAGGAGTTGTGGCTACTAATACAACGTTATCGAGAGAAGGATTGAAAACTGATGGAGTTGATGCTATTGGTGCGGGTGGATTAAGTGGCATGCCCTTGGGTAAGCGTTCTACTGAAGTGGTAAGATACTTATGCGAAAAGGCAAAAGGAGCATTCCCGGTTATAGCTTCAGGTGGTATCCATTCTGCTGAAGATGCGCTGGAAAAGCTTGATGCAGGGGCCGTAATGGTAGAATTATATACAGGATTCATATATGAAGGCCCAATGCTGGTGAAGAGAATAAATAAGGCTATTTTACAACGGGCACAACAAAAGCAGAAGTGATATGATTTGTTTTCCTAATGCCAAAATAAATATCGGGTTGCGCATACTTGAAAAGAGAAGTGACGGGTATCATAATATAGAGAGTGTGTTTTACCCCATTGGCTGGTGCGATGCATTAGAAGCTATTCCTATGGATGGCTATGGTAAAATAGAATTGCATCTTTCAGGTATACCTGTGCCCGGCAGAACGAATAATGATAACCTCTGCGTGAAGCTATATAAGCTACTATTGAAGAAATATAAGCTGCCTTCGCTTAGAGTGTGGCTGCATAAAGCTATTCCTATAGGCGCCGGATTAGGTGGCGGTTCTTCCGATGCAGCTCATTTTATGAAGATGCTTAACGAGATGTGCGGATTGGGCCTTACTACAATTGAGATGAAGAACTATGTGGCAAGCCTTGGCAGCGATTGTGTTTTCTTTATAGAGAATAAACCCGTGCTGGCAACAAGCAGGGGAGAAGTGACAGAAGCAATAAAGCTCGACTTAAGCAGTTATTTTATAGCTATAGTTTACCCGGAAATTCAGGTTAGTACTCCGTTTGCGTATAGCCTTGTAACTCCTGCCAAGTGTAACGATTCTTTAAAGAAGGGTATAACGTCTAAGGGATTGGCATATTGGAAAGATTTTGTGGTTAATGATTTTGAGAAACCGTTATTTGTGAAACATCCACTTATTGAACAGGTGAAGAATGAGCTATATACACAAGGTGCACTCTATGCAGCCATGACCGGAAGCGGCTCTGCCGTGTTTGGGATATTCGATAAGGGAATAAACATATCTCCAACGTTTCCTGCGTATAAAACATGGTCAGGCTCTTTAAATGTTAAGCAATGAGGTTCATTTATTCATTTGGTATTAGGCTTTACGGGCTGGCGATAGTAATTGCAAGTCTGTTTAATGATAAGGCGCGTAAATGGAGGCATGGCAGAAAGAACTATTTTGATAACCTGCAAAAGGCACTGCAGGGAAACCAATCTCCGATAGCATGGTTTCACTGTGCGTCGCTTGGCGAGTTTGAGCAAGGCAGGCCGGTCATTGAAGTCTTCAAACGGAAGCACCCGCAGTATAAAATTATGCTCACTTTCTTCTCTCCATCGGGATATGAAGGAGCCAAAGGCTTTACTCAAGCCGACTATATATTTTACCTTCCTCTTGATACACATAGTAATGCAAAACGTTTTGTGGATATGGTTAAACCAGTGGTTGCTGTGTTTGTTAAGTATGAGTTCTGGTTCAATTATTTGCAACAGTTACGAAATGGAAACATACCTGCTTACCTTATATCTGCTAAGTTCCGTGCCGACCAATACTTCTTCAAATGGTATGGCGGTTGGTTCAGGAAGCGGTTGAATGTATACAGGAAGATATTTGTACAGGATACTGATTCAGAAAAGCTATTAATTGGTGTAGGGATTAAGAATATTGAACTTTCCGGTGATACACGTTTCGATAGGGTTATAACGATCGCGGGACAGGCAAAGGCAGATTCAAAAACAGAGGCATTTAAAGGGAATGGTAAACTGTGGATTTGTGGCAGTACCTGGCCCGAAGACGAGAGCATTATTCTGTCGGTGTTTAACCAGGCTAAGGCAAAGTACAGTAACCTGAAACTATTGCTTGTTCCGCATGAAATAGGCGAGAAGCACATTAAACAAGTAGTTGAGCAATTTGCGGCTATTAAATATTCTATTGCCAATATTGCTGAAGTTTCAAAGGCTGATGTAATGGTAGTTGATGCCATGGGGTTGCTTTCATCGTTATACCGCTATGGAAACATAGCTTACGTTGGAGGCGGGTTTGGTAAAGATGGGATACATAATTTGCCTGAGGCTGCTGTATATGGAATACCTGTTGTGTTTGGCCCTATATATCATAAATATAGCGAGGCAGTTGAATTGCTTAAGGTACATGGAGGATTTAGTGTTGCATCGGAAGAGCAGTTACAAAGACAAATATTACGGTTGCTTGGCGATGAACAATATTGCAGATGGTGCGGCGATGCAGCCCAGGCCTATATATATAGCGGACAAGGCGCTACAGCTAAAATTATTGAAGGCATTACTGTATAATTAGCTGTGCAGCCCTATGGTTATACCTATTACGTATGGTGGTAACTCAGGGTAAATTGAGCCCGACTTGAATACGTTCGACATACGATAATTAAAGTAAAACGAAGCCCCGTTTGGATTTCCTAACCTGAACATTAGCCCATAGTTCGAAGGGTTTAAAAATACCAACTGCCTGTCAATAGCCTTTGTTGATGAACCACCCGAACCATTGGCTACAGTATAGTTGTCCCATGCTATGTGTTTGGTGTAAAAAGCCCAGTCGTAATAAAAGCCGCCATCGAAAAATAGTTTGCCGAAAGTAAACCGGTCGAAAACCAAGCCGCCAAAATTATCGAGGCTTATTTTTTCTGAGTTGTGTTGTATAGTATTGGGTAATATTTTGTTGCTGTCCTGGGTAAGAAAGTAGCCTGTCGATTTATAATATATATCTATACCAATGCCATTCCATTTAACGAACTTATAACCGAACCCAGCACCAATGATAAACTCCCTTGATGTTCCATAGCGTACCTTAGCGCGAAAGTCAGAAGGGCCCATTACAAAACCAAGGCCGATAAAAGCATCCTTCATTTTATGGTCGACGTTATACGACGAAGTATCGGGAATTGAAACCGGTTTGAACGGAGCAGGCGTAGGTGCCGGATTCTGAGCTATTAGCGATATGGTTGTTGCCATTAAAACCGCTGTAACAGAGTACTTTATTTTCATAAGTTGTGTAATGTGGCTGCAAATATAGGGTTTTGAAAAGTAGTTTGTGAATGCCAGGACGTATGATTGCCAAACATTGCCAAAACTTCCATTTTTTGCCATTTTGGTACATACCTCACCTTCCTCCGGCAAATTTTGTCGGTTTCCGCCATTTTTTGTCGGTTTTTGGCCTGTTTTTATATTTCTTCCCCTTTTCTCTGTACCGCCTTCTGTGCTAAAAAATCTCCTGCAATCTTATCCCCCAGTTCTTTCCTGAATAGGGCATCGTCTTCCTCTTCTGCCCATTTCTTAGCCTCATGTACCTTTTCTTTTCTCATCTTAAAAAGCATTTCCGCGGCTTTCATAGCATCCCTCGGCGCAGGGTTACAGGCAACCTTAACAAACTCTCCGTTTTTACCACGTACAACCTTATCAGTTTCATAGGTTCCGCTAACAATCTGGCACAGGCGTGCCTCTATTTCAAGGTTACTGGCAAGGTGTTCGGTGGCTGCCTCTATGGCCTCGGCACGCATGGCCTCTATCCATGCTGCCTGCTTCCTCAGTTTTCCTGCAATAATGTCTTTTGCCAGCGCAATGTAGCGCTCTATTGTCCTTTCCGATACCGACCATTTAGGCACATACTCGGCTATTATTTCGCCCGTCGGCATGTCTTTTTCCATTCTTTCTGCAATTTCACTTATGCGTTCATGCAGTTCAATCAATTTACTCATTGTAAAGTGGGTTTAATTATAAATTCATCATAAAGCGTATTCATTCTGCTTCCTGATGCAAATTACATATTTTGTTTAGTAATAGTAAACAAAAAGGTTAATAAGTTTTCAACACCCCGCATTATAGATAGAATATAAAGTACTTTCTGTTTTTTGAGCATTGAATGTGTAGAAGTTCAAATCTGCTCGGGGCCTCAAAAAAGGTGTTGTTTCGCCCCTTTTTTAACGAAACTTGATCTTCTTTTGCATCATATCAAGAATCATTTTCATTCGCTTTAGCCTTGTTTTCTCTGTCTTTGCAGTTTGCAGTCGAAAGCCAATGCTATATTGGTTAGCATTATTAAGGGTTTTGAAAAACGCTTCGGCCTCTTTATTTTTACTAAGCTCTTTAAGAAAATCCTCCGGGATTGTCATTTTACTTGCTGAGGAATATGCTTTTTCCCATGTGCCATTCGCCTTAGCTTCCTCCACTACCTTAATTCCGGCAGGCTTCATTTTCCCATCCCTGGTAAGTCGTTCTACATGTTCTGTATTTACTTTGGACCATATACTCTTGGCTTTCCGTGGAGTAAATTTCTGAAGCCAGGATTGCTCATCATTACTCATCTTTTGCCCATCAATCCACCCGTAGCAAAGAGCTACATCAATTGCTTCTTTATAGCTGACAGTCTTATTCCCTGAGTCTTTTTTGAATATTCTAATCCAAAGGCCATTCGAGTTTGCATGGTTTTTTATCAGCCAGGATTCCCATTCTTTATCAGAGGCAAAACTAATTACTGGTATTTCAGTTTTATTTGCCATTATGTTATTTTTCCAGGTGTTCTTTTATTAATACAGGGTTTGTTAATACATGCCGGAACTTTGCAGGACCAGCATGTATTTCAGCCGCTTCGGATACCTTTAAGTTGTGTCTCATAATAGTACACTGTTAATCAGGTTCTTCTAAAATACATAAACTATTAATGCTCATCGGCACTTGGCCCATAGCTGCCCGGTATGGGTACATTCAACAGGCGTAAAAACACTCCCATTTGTGCCCTATGATGCACAATCTGCGAAAAGCTCATGCGGATTACCTCGCCTTTGGTAGCAGTATAGTAAATGTCCTTACCACTGCGCATTGTCCACTCTTTACCCATAATATCATCCTTGGCTTTTTTAAGGTCTGTTTCAGCGCCTGCCAATGATTTTTCAAGAATTGCCAATAGCTCCTTATTATTTTTTATGTTTTTAGGAGCATACGGTATCTTTTCAAAATCAAGCTCGTCAGCAGTTATGGCGGTGCTTACCCATTCCGGTAACTCTGCAATGTGTGTTGCCAGTTGCCTAATGCTCATGCTTTTTTCGTGCGGTTTCCAGTCGTATTTGTCTTCCGGAATACGTGAAAGCATTTTACGTGTTGTTTCGGCTTCCATAGCCATTTCTTTCAGGAACATTTCTGTCATTTTCATAGTGTTAGTTTTTGGTTTTATAATACAAACTAAATGCTGCCAAGTGACAACCCTATGTCAGTAGCTGAAAAATTATTTTTGTTTTTTAGAAATAGTGGCAGATAATTGCTTTATAAATGCCTTTAATTCAGGAGGAGTTACTATTTCAGCTTTATCGCCAAACATCATATACCAGCGGGCAAAGCCCTCAATGGAATAGGCCAGGAAGGTTATTTCATAACAGTCATTCAATTCTTTTTGAGAAACGAAACCATTGTAATATTTCTGGTCACCCAGGTGGCGTATTATATCTTTTTCTATCCGGATAACAACTGTATGCAATGCCTCCTCGATAGATATTTTTTTAAGAAATGACTTTAAATCAGGGTGCTCTTTTTCAAAGCGTTCTTTGGTGGGTTTAATATTTGAAATACGATCGACCCTGAAGTTGCGGTAATCTTTTCGTAAATGACAATAGGCAACCAAATGCCAATAGGTGCGCATATAAAAAATACCTACAGGCTCAACTTTTCGCTGCGTTTGCTCCTGGCTATGGTTGGCAAAATAATCTATAGTTAGAATGTTTTTCTCGGCAATACTTTTTAAAAGAACCTGTAAGGGATTAGAAGGAGGTTTCCCCTGAGGCATATAGGGGCTATTGACAACTGCAATATGCTTATCCATATTTTCGATATGGTCTTTTTCGGTAGCCCGCAATACGGCTTTAATCTTGTACAGGGCCGACTTATAGCTTTCATCGGTAGATTGATCAGTTAGTTTTGATATTAGTTTTTCTGCGGTAAGAAAAGCTGTAGCTTCTTCCAGGGTAAACATTACAGGCGGCAGCCTGTACCCATCCATAATAGAATAGCCAACACCTGCTTCTCCCGATAATGGTATTCCGCCTTCTTCTAATGTTCGGATGTCACGGTAAACTGTACGTGGGCTTATAGAGAACCGTTCTGCAATTTCCTGGGCAGTAACAACTCTTTTTGATTGCAATTGTATTAAAATTGCGGTGAGTCTGTCTAAGCGATTCATAGCGCTAATTTAAGTAAAACCCGGTAAGCGTTAACCTATTATCAGTGCCTACCGAATATGGGGCTGGGCAAGAGTTATTAAAATTATTGAATGCCACCTTCCCCTTCCATCAGGTCCTTTTCCGAGAACATAGAGCCTAACAGATCCTTAAACTGAATGCTTCTCTCAAGGCTGTTTTTACCTATTAAAGAATGTTCTGCCAACGCAAACAGAACAAATTCCATCATCACTGCCTTTTCTGTTTCTTTTAAACGGGGAACAAACGATTCTACCAAATCACCCAGCCCGGGAATGCTCTTCAGCGAGGTGATATAATTTTCATCGGTATCTAAAAACAGGCAGTCTACTGTATTCCCGTCGCTGAACCAGCCAATGATACCCTGGTAAGGGCTCAGCTGTTTTTTCTTTTTCAGCTTATTCGGGTCGGGGAACAGGCCCAGGAATTCATTGCGAATGGCTTTGCCCAGCAGGTTCTGTGCCACAATGGCGGCACCTTCCTGTTCGCCCTCATATACCAATTCAATTTTACCGTTCACCGAGGGAATAACGCCATATAAATCTACAATGCGTGCAAAAGTCTTTTTCTCATTATTCAGAAGCATCCTGCGCTCAGCGGTACTTACCAGGTTTTCGTAGGCCGAAATAGTGAGCCGCGCGGAAACTCCGCTTTTACTGTCTACAAATTCGCTGTTGCGGGCCTCAAATGCAATGCGTTCAATAAGGGTTGCCACCAGGTTGCCCACCTGAATTTTATCTTTCTGGTCCTTATTCAGTTTGGCCTCCTGCGCTGTAATTTGTTTCGACAGTTCAATGCTTTTAGGGTAGTGTGTCAAAATCTGGCTGCCAATACGGTCCTTCAGCGGAGTTACTATGCTTCCGCGGTTGGTATAATCTTCAGGGTTAGCTGTGAAAATAAATTGAATATCGAGCGGGATGCGCAGTTTAAACCCGCGTATCTGTATATCACCTTCCTGTAAAATATTAAACAGAGCCACCTGTATGCGCGCCTGCAAATCGGGCAGCTCGTTAATAACAAATATGCAACGGTTGCTGCGTGGAATAATACCATAGTGCAATACCCGTTCATCGGCATAACTCAGCTTTAAATTGGCGGCTTTTATAGGGTCTACATCGCCAATTAAATCGGCCATGGAAACATCGGGTGTGGCTAATTTTTCCACATACCTTTCCGAGCGGTGAAGCCATGCAACGGGTGTTTTATCGCCCTGTTCCGCTATAAGTTTTTTTGCAAAATTTGAAATAGGGTTCAGCGGGTCGTCATTTAATTCGCTTCCTTCCACCACCGGTATATATTCATCGAGCAAATCGGTAAGCTGGCGGGCTATCCTTGTTTTTGCCTGCCCGCGCAACCCCAATAAGTTAATATTGTGCCGCGACAAAATGGCCCGTTCCAGTTCCGGTATCACCGTATCTTCAAAACCGATAATACCTTTAAATACGTTTTCCTTTCCCTTTATTTTTTCTATAAGGTTTTCCCTCAGTTCATCTTTTATCGACTTCGGTTTGTACCCTTCTTTCTTAAGCTCTCCTAATGTTTTACACAATTTCATATATACTTTTTATTTAAAACTTCGTTTTTTGTTTCGTTCAAAATCTTCAAAAATAAACTCGCCCAGGCCCTGCAGCGATGTATAGAAAGCCTTGCCGTTGTTGGCTTCGGTAAAATCGTGCACAAACTCCTGCAACCAGGGGTCTTTTGCCACCATAAAAGTAGTGATAGGTATTCTTAGCCTGCGGCAGCTTTGAGCCAGTGTAAGGCATTTGTTTAATATTTTCCTGTCGAGGCCAAAGCTGTTTCTGTAATACTCCCCATGTTCAATAATGCAGGTAGGCTTGCCGTCGGTAATCATAAAAATCTGCTTATTGGCATTTTTCCTCCTGTGCAGCAAATCCATAGCCAGCTCTATTCCTGCAACCGTATTGGTATGGTAGGGGCCAACCTGCAGGTAGGGCAAATCTTTCACCTTTATTTCCCATGCATCATCACCAAAAACAATAATGTCGAGCGTGTCTTTGGGGTATTTGCGCTTAATAAGTTCGGCCAATGCCATGGCCACATTCTTGGCAGGAGTAATGCGGTCTTCGCCATACAGTATCATAGAATGGGAAATATCAATCATCAGCACGGTAGAAGTTTGGGTTTTATGCTCCTTTTCGCGCACTTCCAAATCATTTTCGGTAATAGAGAATTCGCCGATACCGTTATTTATCTGGGCATTTTTCATAGACTCGAGCATGGCAATCTGGTCCAGGGTATCGCCAAACTGGAAGGGCCGCGAATCGCTGCTTACCTCATCGCCCAAGCCGGTATATTTTGTTGAATGATTTCCCGATTTTCCTTTTTTAAGCTTACCGAAAATCTTTTCCAATGCCTGCTGGCGGATGGCTTGTTCTGTTTTGGCGGTTATAACAATTCCTCCTCCGCCCGGTTCCCTGTCGCGTATATATCCCTTATCCTTTAAATCTTGTATAAAATCGCCTATGCCATAATCGGGCTCGGTTAATTTGTATTCTTTATCCAGCTCGGTAAGCCAGCTTATGGCCTCGTCGAAGTCGCCATTGGTATAGGGCAATAACTGTTTAAAGATATTGAACAACCTTTCAAACGGGCTTTCATCGGGTTTGTTATAATGTGCAAATCTGTACCCCAGCATAGGAAATAATAAAATGTGAATTTATGGATTTAATTCCGGAAAACAATAATAGGCTGCTATACTCCACTATACTCTATATTTTAACAGACGTTCCTGGCATGTTGAAACTTTAAATTGCGTGAAAAACTTATTTTTTATTGCTTTGGAGCAAGATTACCATACCAATACGCTGCTGTAACTCTCCCTGTAAGCGCTAATCCTGTCTGCTACAGGCAGGCTGTGATTACATAGTAGCGTTTACCGTGGTATTAATAGTTACACCCTCAGCGGGCTGCACATCTTCTCTGTTCCTATCATCAAGGCGACGCATTTCCGATACTTCGAGAGATAAATGGTCAAACTCTTCGGTAACCTTACCCTTCAATAAGTAACATCCTCGCCCCCTGAAAGGGTGTTTTTTTGCCGACGGAGGGAAATGTACCGTATCTATCCAATGCCCAACAAGGTCAATAAAAGTACCGAAATACATACGCTGCGGCATCTTGTTTTTATTTTTAGCCATTACCTCTTTCTTGCTAATGTAATAACCTACTATCTGTACTTCCTTGTTTACATATACTTTTAGGTCTTTGGCAGTTGTATGAACAGGTATTTTATCTTTTAAAAGTTTAAAAGGAGAACAGAGGGGAAATCCAAACAGTTCTATTTCATCAAACGCATCATCGAACCATGAATTACTTAACTCAGGCAAAGCATATTCTTTAGGTTTCACATCGAAAAGGTCTTCGGTTATTTTGGGCTTTTTTACCGGGTTTATAAGCGAATATGCTTCCCATAATAATTCTTTCTTGTTTTTTTCTGTAAACTTAAATGCACCAGAGCGAATGAGCAGGCAAACCTGTTCCACAGAAACAGGGACACGCTTTATAAAATCATATAAACAAGTATACTTACCATTATGAGTCCGCTCAGTCAAAAGCTTCTCAATAGTTTCTTTTTCCAATTCACTAATCAGCCCAATGCCGAGATAAATGTCTTTTTTATTTATTACACATTTATCGGTACTGGTATTTACGCAGGGAGGCACAATTGTGGCACCATGCATACGGGCTTCATGTATGTATAGTTCCATCTTGTAAAAGCCGCCGCCATTGTTTAGTGTAGCCACCATATATTCCAGTGGAAAATAAGCCTTAAGGTATAGCGCCTGGTAGCTTTCTACCGCATAACTGGCTGAGTGCCCTTTTGAAAAAGCGAAATTAGCGAAGGTCTCTATCTGGAACCATATCTTCTGTATCGTTTCAAGTGTATATCCTTTCTTAAGACAGTTTGAAAAGAATTTTTTACTTACTGCCTGAAACTCCTCGCGCATCTTATATTTCCAGGACATACCCCTACGCAATGAATCAGCATCATCTAGTGATAGCCCTGCAAAAATATGTGCCACTCTAATAACATCTTCCTGGTAAACCATTACCCCGTAAGTTTCGGCAAGTAATTCATATAATTCAGGCAAGGCAGCTTTAGCCGCTTCCCGTCGCTTTTCATCACGGAAACGCAATATATATTCACGCATCATGCCACTTTGCGCTACCCCCGGGCGAATAATGGAACTGGCGGCTACCAATCTTAAATAATCATCAGCTTGCAACTTTGTAAGCAGCATACGCATGGCGGGCGATTCTACATAAAAACAGCCTATGCACTGGCTGGTACGCATCAGGTGTTTAACCTGATCATCTTCCTTTAACAGTGCCATATTATGAATGTCAACGTCCGTTCCTGCGTTATCTTTAATAAGGCTCAATGCATCCTTTATTTTTCCTAACCCCCGTTGACTCAATATGTCAAACTTATAGAGGCCTATATCTTCAGCCTCCAGCATACTAAACTGTGTGGTAGGATAACCTTTAGGAGGAAGATTGGTGGCAGTATAAGTGGAAATAGGTTCTTCGGAGATTATAATACCGCTGGCATGAATGCTAAGGTGGCTGGGCATTCCGTTAATAATGCTCCCATACTGTAGTGTCAATTTATTCAGTGATTTTGCCGACTTTATTGAATCCTTGCTGAAAGGGTCCGGTAAAGCCTGAAGGTCTTTAATATCATTTGGCGGTAAGCCAAATACTTTTCCCAGTTCATGCATTACAGAATCTTTACCGTATGTTGAATATGTGCCGAGTAGAGCGGTATGTTTATTCCCATATGTATTGAAAATATAACGTGTCATGTCATCTCTGTCTGTCCAGGAAAAATCAATATCAAAATCGGGCGCATTGGTGCGGGAAATATTAATAAACCGTTCGAAATAAAGGTCAAGCTCAATGGGATCTACGTCAGTTATATTTAACAGGTACGCAAGTATGCTGTTGGCACCACTTCCGCGGCCCACATAATAATAACCTTTAGAGCGTGCATAGCGAACAATATCCCAGTTAATGAGAAAATAAGAAGTAAATTCCTTTTGTATTATAATAGACATTTCTTTTTCAATACGTTCCAATACTTTCTCAGATGGTTCAGGGTAACGATATTTCAGGCCCTTTTCAGCTTCCCGCCGGAGCATTGCTATATCATTGGCTATACTATCGGTGAAATGCTTCTTGTTCTTGTTTGTCAGTTTCCCGTATTCAAAACCAATGCTGCAATCATTCAGAATATGCTCTGTATTTATTCTGATAAATGGGTAAGAAAAATATGCCTTATCCAATTCTTCCTTTGGCATAATAATTGCTTCGGGCGTTGATTGTTCACTTACCGGGAGCTTGCTCAGCAACGTATTTTTATCAATAGCGCGCAGTAAACGATGTGCATTAAAGTGCTTCTTTTCTATAAATGTGGCAGGTTGCAACGCAACTAATTTGCTCACCATATTTCTGGCAGGAGAAAAAGGCAAACGTTGCAAATCTTTTACAGATATTCCTATAAACTCATTTTCACGTAGCCATTGCCCTTTATATGCCTGTAGCGGGTAAATGATATATGCATTATGAAATTCAGGCGCTTCATCTGCAAACTTTTCTGATGCATGCAAATGTGCTGTAAGATGTTCATTCAATTCTTTGAAGCCCTCATTATTTCGGGCAATACCAACGTATTTCTGTTCAACCCCGTTGCGGAAATCAATACCCACAATAGGTTTAATTCCCACGGCGCATGCTTGCCGTATAGTTTCAAGGCAAGCGGATGTGTTATTTATATCGGTAAGCACAAAGGAACTGTATCCGTTCTTTTTAATTTCGTGAAGGAGTTCGGTAATCCCTAATGTGCCGTAACAAAAGCTATAATATGTATGGCAATTGAGCAACATATTACTTCTTCTTAAGTGGTTGGTTGTTGCTTATTCCGTTAAACGGATTAAACTCCCTTGTTCGTATATCCATTCCAGCTGCAAGTTGTACTGCATCTTTGCCAAAACGCCTGCGCATCCTGTCCATTGCCTGGTATAGTTGCAATTGCTCTGTGGTATCGTCGAACATATCTATCTGGTAAGTGCCATGCACCAAATGGCTGAAACGCACACCTATAAGGCGTATCAGCATACGCTTATTGTAAAGCTTATTAAATAGCTCCTTTACTTTTTTCAACAACATATGGTCGAGGGCAGTATAGGGAATGTGAGCCTGTACTGTATATGTATTGAAATCGGAGTAACGTATTTTTACGGTAACGCAGGCGGTGAGCTTCTCTTCACTGCGAAGCTGGAATGCCAGTTTCTCTGTCATTTTCACCAATACCGAATTAAGATAAGCCATATCAATAGTGTCCTTCTCGAAAGTATTTTCCGTAGAAATTGATTTTCTTTCCGAATACGGGACTACCGGGGAATTATCAATTCCGTTAGCTTTCCGCCAGATAGTTGTTCCATTCTCGCCCAATACCTGCTCCAGCATTTGCACAGGCATTTCCTGCAAGGTCCTTATTCTTTCCACCCCCATGTTCCTTAGTAAGTTATAGGTTTTATCGCCCACCATGGGTATCTTTTTTATTGATAATGGCGCAAGAAACTTTTTCTCTTCTCCATTAGGTATTCTGCGATAATTGTTTGGCTTGGCCTCTCCCGTACCTACTTTCGATACTGTTTTATTACCCGACATGGCAAACGAATTGGGCAAGCCGGTATTTTTTATAATTCTCTCCCTTAATTCAGTAGCAACCTGGTAACAACCGAAAAACTTATCCATACCGGTAAGGTCCATGTAAAACTCATCGACCGATGCCTTTTCATATACAGGAACCGTTTCCTTAATAATGTCGGTAATTATATTCGAGAACTTGCTGTATTCCTCATGGTCGCCGCTTACTATAATAGCATCGGGGCAAAGTATCCTTGCCATTTTCATGGGCATAGCCGAATGTATGCCGAATGTACGTGCTTCGTAACTGCACGATGCCACAACGCCGCGGTCGCTGCTGCCGCCAACTAATACGGGCTTACCTATTAGTTTTTTATTGTGCAACCGCTCAACCGACACAAAAAATGTATCCAGGTCCATGTGTACAACACTACGTTCCATACCATTGCTTTCAATGCGCAAGTTGCTAAATATTTTGGTTTATAGTTGCTAAGTATATTAGCAAATTATGGGTATCACTTTTTCAGGGGGTGTACCTGTTATTCATATTGATTATCAATATGTTGTTTGAAAATGAAGAGCTAAAACTGCTACCC
>Ga0206882_1069_pt1 | contig 20919 bp, 16 predicted proteins | sample Alteio_BWOrgCont_4_FD_152908 | JGI IMG/M metagenome (GOLD analysis project Ga0206882, IMG submission 152908) | Enriched cells from forest soil in Barre Woods Harvard Forest LTER site, Petersham, Massachusetts, United States -... | ecosystem: Environmental > Terrestrial > Soil > Temperate forest > O...
CCCGATACATGTTTCAAGGCATGAGCCACAACGTGGACATATTTGACGGAACCGTCCGGCGTCAGCAAGCGATGTTCAAAATCAAAATCCTTCCCATCCTGCGCCGCGCGCTCGATGGTCCTTTGCACAAGGGCTGCGTCTTCCGGATGAACCCGTTGGAGAATAAGTTCTGCAGTCGGTTTCGTTGACCGGTCGTATTGAAAAATTCGAAAAGTTTCCTCCGACCAGATGATCTCGCCGGTGGAAAACCTCCAGCCAAAACTGCCCGTGTGGCTTAATCGCTGTGCTTCCGATAAGTACGCCTCGCTCTGCTGCAGCTTCTCTTCCTGTACTTCCAAGGTCTGGGCGGCGAAACGCCTATCAGCCAAGGACGTCAGCAAAGCCAGCCCGAGGACGATAAAAGTGGCGGCGGCAATTCCGCCGGTGCCAAGCATGGAGATGCTTACGGCATGAGACAGGTCCACCGGCATGGCGGAGGGCGTGAAAGTGGCGGCGGCCATGCCGGTGTAATGCATGATGGGGATCGCGGCCCCCATCACTACAGCTCCGGCTAGCTTTTCCCGGCCGATTCCGGTTTTCTCATCTCGGAAGTGAAAGGTGATCCACAGCGCAGCGAGAGAAATCAGAACCGCGAACACGACGGACAGGACGACGAGAAAGGAATTAAACCGGCATATGGCAGGTAAACGCATGGCCGCCATGCCGTGCATCTCTCCGAGGAATGGTATCGCATATATGGTTTCGATCCGGAAGAGGGCCTGTCGGCTTGGGAAAAACGGCTGCAGCGCATGCATCCGGAGGATCGAGCCAAGTGGCAGGAGACAACCGCTCGAGCAATCGCTGAAAAGTCAGATTACGAAGGGGAACACCGAATTCTTCTTCCGGACGGCACTGTCAAATACACTCATACCGTCGGCCATCCTGTTTTGAACGCCTCCGGGGATGTGGTGCAATTCGTGGGTATCATGATGGACGTCACCGCGCGCAAGCAGGCGGAAGAGGCGCTGGAGGCTCTGCGCCAGGCCCAGGCCGATCTCGCACGCGTCAGCCGGGTGACCACCCTGGGCGAACTCACTGCCTCCCTGGCGCATGAAGTGAATCAACCGATTGCCGCCGCCGTTACCAACGCCAATACGTGCTTGCGTTGGCTTACGCGTGATCAACCAGACATGGAGGAGGCACGCGCGGCTGCCATGAGAATCGTCAAGGACGGAACGCGTGCGGCAGAAATCGTCAAGCGAATCCGGCTGCTCTTCAAGAAGGGCACATCGCAACGGGAGCTGGTCGATGTAAACGAAGTCATTCAAGACATGATTGTCCTCCTGGGTAGCGAGGCTACGCGATACAACATAGCAGTCCGGACGGAGCTGGCAGCGGAACTTCACCAGTTCATGGGAGATCGGGTTCAATTAGATCAGGTCATGATGAACCTCATCGTGAACAGCATCGATGCAATGAAGGGAGTGGATGGGGAGCGCGAGCTCGCCATCAAGTCGCAGAAAGCGGAGGACGATCGAGTTCTGGTGTCTGTCAGCGATACCGGTGTGGGGCTGCCCCCGCAGCAGGCGGACCAGATCTTCAAGGCGTTCTTTACCACGAAGCCTCAAGGGACCGGCATGGGGCTGTCCATCAGCCGCTCCATCGTTGAATCGCATGGTGGCCGGTTGTGGGCTGCCGATAATTCGCCGCGCGGCGCAAGGTTTTATTTTACTCTGTCCACCAAAGCCGAGGCGCCTGAGTGACGGCGGCAGACACCCCTCAGGTATTCATCATTGATGATGATGCGGCTGTGCGTGCCTCCATTGAAGGCCTGCTGAAGTCGGTGGGCTTACGTTCAGAGACCTTCGCGGCGGCGGAAGAGTTCTTACGTAGCAAGCGGCCGGACGCCCCAAGCTGCCTTGTCCTAGACGTGAGTCTTCCTGGCGTTAACGGTCTGGACTTTCAGCGGGAGTTGGCTGATGCGGGCGTTCACATTCCCATCATTTTCATCACCGGTCATGGAGATATTCCGATGACGGTGAAAGCCATGAAATCCGGCGCCGTGGAGTTTCTGACCAAGCCTTTCGAAGATCAGGATCTACTGAATGCGATCCACCAGGCTTTGGACCGCGACCGCGTGACGCGCCGCCAGCAGAGTAGCTTTGCCAGGCTGCGAAAATCCTACGAGGCCCTGAGCGAGCGCGAGCGCGAGGTCATGGGCCTGGTGGTTTCGGGTATGCTCAATAAGCAGATAGCTTTTGAGCTCGGGATCAGCGAGATCACCGTGAAGATCCATCGCGGCCACGTGATGCGAAAAATGCAAGCCGACTCGCTGGCGGAATTGGTTAGAATGGCGTCGAAACTGGAGCTCTCACCCGGCAAAAAGTAGCTTAGTTCCAGCGCGCCACCGATGCGCAAGACTGCGTGCCAGTTCGCAGTCCTCCCTGTTCGGATGTAGCTTTCTTAACTTCACCCCAATTGTCGTTGCCTTAGTTCGGTGCGGTATTCGGGCTCTCATACCAAAGTATAATTGCGCCGCTTTTGGCAGTGCTGGTAGATTCCCGCTATGGGCGAACTGGAGAAGACCAAAATGGTTGCAATTGTCGACGATGATGATTTAATGCGCAGCGCGCTACAGGGCCTGCTGAAAGCGGTGGGTTTGCCGGCGCAAGCGTTTGCGTCCGCCGAGGAGTTCCTGAAATCCGGCCAGCAACGCCAGGCTGGATGTCTAATAGCCGATATCCGTATGCCAGGAATGTCCGGTCTCGAACTACAGGCGCAACTGAACGCCGAACGTTGCAGGATTCCAATCATTTTCGTTACCGCACATGGCGACGAAAAAATGCGGATGCAAGCGTTGCGAGCAGGCGCCGTCGAGTTCATGGCAAAACCGTTCGATGACGAAGCATTGATTGAGAGTGTGCGGGCAGCTCTGGAAAGTTAAGCGCGCAAGTCGAAGTGTGTATGGGGTTGCGCAAGGAGGTCTTCCGTGGCAGCAGTTGCAAGATTCGGATCCACCGGCCAGGACGGCAGTCCCCGCAGATTTGAGCAGATCATTGGTAACAGTCCTGCTCTGGAATCGGTCCTTGAACAGGTCGAGCGCGTCGCCCCTACGAGTTCCACCGTTCTTGTCCAGGGAGAAACAGGCACCGGCAAAGAGCTGATAGCGCGCGCGATTCACAATCTCAGCTCGCGGTGCGGACGACCGTTCATAAAACTAAATTGCGCCGCCATTCCATTCGATCTACTGGAAAGCGAGCTTTTTGGGCATGAGAAAGGCGCCTTTACAGGCGCTATCGCGCAAAAGATCGGTCGCTTCGAATTGGCTGACAAGGGGACGCTCTTCCTGGATGAGGTAGGAGACATTCCGTTGCCGCTGCAGCCCAAACTGCTGCGTGTCCTGCAGGAGCAGGAGTTCGAGCGCTTGGGCAGCGGCCGGACTCACCAAGTAGACGTTCGCCTCGTCGCTGCGACCCACCGAAATTTGGTGGACATGGTAAAGCGAAACGAATTTCGCAGCGACCTCTACTATCGTCTGAGTGTGTTTCCGATCCCCCTGCCACCGCTGCGGGCGCGCCGTGAAGACATTCCGGCCCTGGTGGAAAATTTTGTCGAGATTTATGCCCGACGGATGGGTAAGCAAATCGAACACATTTCTCCGGAAACGATGGCCGCTCTTACCTCCTACCAGTGGCCGGGCAATATTCGCGAGCTGCAGAATTTCATTGAACGGACCGTAATCCTCACTTCGGGCAATGTGTTGGAACCCCCTCTTGCTAGCTTAAGGAGTCCCGCCGAGGCGGAATCCCTTGGGCCAATCACGCTGGAGGACGCGGAGCGCGACCACATTCGCAAGACTCTCGAGCAGACCCGGTGGGTTGTCTCCGGCCCGAACGGGGCGGCTGCGCGTTTGGGAATCAAGAGGTCTACGCTTTACTTCCGGATGCAAAAGCTAGGCATCTCTCGTACTAAAAAGGATCTCGTTTCCGCGTAGTATTTGTTGCGACGGTGCCGGGATTGAACCGGCAGTCGAATAACAAGGTCCGGGCACTAGCCATCGCACGCACTCGGACTTTCTTCTCCTGTCGATGCGAATCGTAAGCTGTTTGACTCACAATAAATAACTTAACTGAGCTTGTCAGCATGCGGACGTCTTGTTTAGCGGGCTGGCATCCCACACCGCGCTGTTGCTCATAGTCGTCCTCTACTTTCAGTCACTTACGCAACCGACAGGTTTGGCAAGCCTATTGCCTTTTCCAGTTGTGTCGGTACACGCATTGAAGCTTTTCGTGACGACAGAAACGGAGGAGAAATCAACATGTTCATTAAGGCCATCAAGAAGGCTCTCGCAACACAAAAAAGTACAAGAAGTAATCAAGTGCTGTCGTTGTTCGTCGCCTTGGTGCTTGCGCTGACGATTGGTGCGAGCAAGGCAAAGGCGCAGATCATTGGCGACCTTGAAGTCAACGTCCCATTCCAGTTTCATGTGGGCAACACCAAACTTCCGGCCGGCAAGTACGTCATCCACATGCTGGACGACTCCGATCTGAAGGTCATGGAAATCAGCAGCGCCGACGGCTCCACCTCTGCGCTCTTCGAAGTCCAGCAAGCAGAAGCCAACTCGACACCGGCCAAGAGCGAATTGATCTTCAACAAGTACGGGAATCGCTACTTCCTCACGGAGTTGTTTGAGGAAGGCAGCTCGAGCGGCAGCGAGGTCCTCAAGTCGCGCTACGAAAAAAGGGTCAGTCAACAGGCCGTAGAAGCCCAGGCACACATACCCGCACACCGCCGGGTACAGCAGGGAAACTAGCGGTTCGCTGAATCAGCAACTACCCGAGCGCGAACGGGCGGTTTCTTTCTCGCGCGGCAAGCTAATTCGATGAATGTCAAAAAAGGAGGAACTATGAAATTGCAAAAAGCAGTGTTCGTTTTGATGGGCATGATGTTGTTGTTCGCAGGCAAGTTGTCAGCACAGCAGGTGAAGACCGATTACGACCGCAGCGCCAACTTCGGCCAATACAAGACCTACTCGTGGGAACAAGTTAAAACGAAGGACGCCCTGGATGTCGATCGGATCAAGAGTGCGGTCAATGCCGCCTTGGCAGCAAAAGGATGGACCCAGGTGGATTCCGGTGGCGATGTTTCCATCGTCGCGGTCGAAATCACCCGCAACCAGCAGACCTTGAATACCTTCTATGACGGATTTGGAGGAGGCTGGGGTTGGAGACGGTTTGGAGGCGGAGGTTTTGGAGAGGCCACAACCACAACAGAAACTTATAAGGTAGGCACGTTGGTCGTCGATTTGTTCGACACCAAGACCAAGCAACTGATCTGGAGAGGCGCCTCGAGCGACACTCTCTCCAACAACTCCGACAAGAACATCAAGAACCTGGACAAGGGCGTGGACAAAATGTTCAAGCACTTCCCTCCAGGCTCTCCGAAGAAGTAACGGCGGCCAACATGACTCGCTACTTGTATGCCGCGTTCGCTCTAGGGCTCGTTTCGGTAGCCATTCCCTTGCGTGCGGCCAACAGGCCGCACGCGGAAGGAGACCGCCAAACTAAGGTGGTCTGGACCAATGACGACCTCGACAAACTCCACGATCTCGGCCTGATTTCCATCGTTGGCCGAGAGGACGACGAAAGGCCAACATCGACGCCTCAGCCTGGGCTGTACGAGAAAACTCAGGACCCAGATTGGTATGCGGCGCAGGCAGCAAAGCTGCGTGATGAACTTGAATACCGGCAGGCGCAGCTTCGTGAATACCGGCAGGCGCTTGACGACGCGCGCAATCTCAAGGAATCAACCGGCGGCGTAAATCTAGTTGACGAGGACTTCGCCATTACTCCCGAAGCCGGTATAGAAATCCTGCAGCAGCGCGTGAAGCAAGCACAAATGGAGCTCGACGCACTGGAAGACCTGGCCCGCCGTAATGACATCGAGCCGGGCACGCTTCGCGGCCAGTGAATGTTCACAGCGCTGTCAACGGAGGCCTCGTAAAGCCTCTTGAACATCGGTTTAGAACCAACGAGATGAATCTCAATTTTTGTACTGGAGAATTTGCCATGAAGTTATCCAAACAGGTTGTAATCCTATTTCTCTGCAGTTTGCTAGCGCAATTCAATACGCAAGCCGAGCAGTCCAGCCCCTCCGGCCAATCCAACGGACAGGCGCCAGCTTCGGCGCCGCAACTCTCTCCCAAAGAGATCCAACAACTGGTCGCGCCGATCGCCTTGTACCCCGACGCCCTCGTTGCGCAGGTTCTCGCGGCGTCTACTTATCCAGAACAGATTGTCGAGGCGGACCGCTGGATGCAAGCTCATTCCAATCTCAAGGGTAAAGAGCTGGCGAAAGAAGTCGACAAACAACCCTGGGACCCGAGCGTGAAGGCCCTCACACAATTTCCCTCGGTCCTTGAAAACATGGACAAGAATCTTTCCTGGACTTCGTCCCTCGGTGACGCCTATGCCAACCAGCAGCAGGATGTGACGGATGCCGTCCAAACAATGCGTCAACAGGCTCGAAAGGCAGGCAAGCTGAATAGCAACGAACAGGAGAAAGTAACGACTCAGGGCAGCACCATCGTCATCGAACCAGTCAACCCGGAAGTGGTCTACGTGCCTGCTTACGATCCTTGGCTGGTGTACGGGGCGCCCATTGTCGCCTACCCGGGCTGGTATCCTGTGCCCGGAATCTTTTTTGCCGGCCCCGCAATTTCCTTCGGTTTTGGATTTGGAGTCGGCTTCTTCGGAGGATTTGGCTGGGGCTGGCATCACTGGGGATATGACTGGCACGGCCGGTCAGTGATCTATAACCACAACACCTACATTTCGCACAGCCGAACGATCATCAATCGCAACAACTTCAGCCGCAACAATTTCAACCACGGCAACTTTAACCATGCCAACTTCAACCGCGGCAGTGCCTTCCACGGAAGCGGTCACTCGTCATTTCACGCTCGACCAGGTACACGCTCCGGCGCGTTCAGTGGTTTTGATCACGGAGGCAATACACGAGGTTTTTCCTCCCGCGGGCGGTCGAGCTTTGGCGGTGGTTCCCATGGAGGCGGTTTCCATGGCGGTGGTGGCTTCCATGGCGGTGGCGGACATCATCGCTAATCGCATGTACTAGCCGGTAAAGCTTATCGGGAATTCAAAAATGGAGAAGAAATACCATGTTGCACAGGATTTCGATTTTTGCTCAATCTGAATGCAAGAACTTGATTCGATTTGGAGTGTCCGTCCTGTTCGCACTTGCCTTGGGCTGTTCTTCCGCACCAATGTTCGCCCAGGAGACAGGACAGCGGACCTTTGCCTCCGCCGAAGATGCCAGTCGCGCACTCTTTGACGCCATGCAGGCACAAGACGAACAAGCTCCCTTGAGCATCCTCGGACCAGCCGGAAAGGAAATCCTCTCGTCTGGCGATCCGGAGGAAGATTCGGATGCTCGCGTCGGCTTCGTCGTCAAATACCAGGAAATGCATCGGTTCGCCACAGAGGCGAACGGAACTGTAACTCTGATTGTCGGCGCCGAAAACTGGCCGTTTCCGATTCCCCTGGCGAATAACCACGGTTCTTGGTATTTCGACACGCCAGCAGGCAAAGACGAGATCCTCTTCCGGCGCATTGGAAGAAATGAACTTGCTGCCATGGATGCATGCCGCGAGTTGGTTGAAGCGCAAAAACAATATTTTGCGCACCCGCCGGCTGAAGTCCCTAAGCAATTTGCCCAGAGACTGGTCAGCGATGAGGGGCGGCACAATGGTCTGTACTGGCACGGTGCGAGCGACGAGTTCGATAGCCCAATCAGCCCTCTCATCGCTTACGCGCGCCAGAATCTTCCGGAGGACCAAGTTGGCGAGCATGTGCCGTTCAATGGGTATATGTTCCGGATCCTCACTAGCCAGGGACGGCATGCACCGGGTGGAACAAAAAACTACATCGTCGATGGGAAGATGAGCGCGGGATTTGCCTTCGTCGCATACCCTGTAGAATACCGCTCCTCGGGTGTGATGACATTCCTCGTGGACGAATCCGGAACCATATACGAGAAAGATCTTGGCCCCAACACAACAAGGCTTGCACAAACGATGACGGTCTACGATCCGGACTCTACTTGGCACAAACCGGAATAAACGTTGACGGAAGGAGATTCGAAACCATGCGTAATCGAAATCTCGCCTTGTTGTTATTCGGTATTCTCGCCTTCGGCGCGCTCTTGATCTCAGCGGCCAGCAAACCGCAAGCGGGCGCAGTCATTTCCGGCGAAGCAAAGTCTCCGAGCAACCTCGGCGGTCAGATGCCTCCCTCGTTCGATCAGGATGTGGCGAGAGTGGTTGCCGAAATCGATCGGATTGAGGCCGACACTCTGAGTCAGATGGAACACACCGCACTCGATCGCCAGGGACAGGTGCACACCCTGGGGAAGTTAATGCTCTTCGACAAACATCTCTCAGTCCATCAGAACGAAGCATGCAGTTTTTGCCATACGCCGGAGACGGGATTCACCGGACCGATACAATCTTTGAATGAGACTACCGTGTCGTATCCCGGATCAGTGAGAACGCGTTTCAGCAATCGAAAGCCGCAGAGCTACATGTACGCGCCCTTCGCGCCGGTGCTCCACTACAACCCACTCCAGGGTGACTTTGTTGGCGGCAATTTCTGGGATATGCGCGCGAGCGGCTACCGCCTGCAGAACCCCAGCGCCGAACAAGCGCAGGGACCTCCGACAAATCCTGTGGAAATGGGCTTGCCGGATCCGGCTTGTGTTGCGTACCGCCTTTCGCAGGCTCCCTATCGCAAGCTTTTTGAGACGGTGTGGGGGCCGGACTCGTTCAATATTCACTGGCCTGCCGATGTTGAAAAGGTCTGTACGACTCCGGGGCCGCCAGCGGCGAACGATCAGCTCCCGGTCCACTTGAGTCCTGCAGACCGAACCCGTGCCGACCACGTTTATGACCAATTCGGGCTGGCGATTTCCGCATACGAGTTCTCGCCAGAAGTGAGCCCCTTCACTTCAAAGTACGACTACGTGCAAGCAGGAAAAGATCAATTCACGCCGCAGGAAAAGTTGGGCTACGAGTTGTTTCGCGGCAAGGCGCGATGCAATGAGTGTCATCGCGATGGGGGGCCGGGGGAAGAGCCCCTGTTTACGGACTTTACGGCCAGTAATCTCGGCGTCCCCAGAAATCCGGGACTGCAATTCTTCTATGAGGGCCAGCCAGACCAACGCGGCTACAGCCCCAATCTCGCCGGTGCGGCGTACGTCGATAAGGGAGTCGGATCCTTCCTCCGAACGCTGCAAAGCGATAGCGGCCAACTGAATCCTGATTCCGAGTGGATAAAACTCGCGCCGAAGTTCGCCGCGAAAATCCAAGTACCCACTTTGCGCAATGTCGACATGCGCCCTACGCCGAGCTTTGTGAAAGCCTACATGCACAACGGCTACTTCAAAAGCCTGAAAGAAGTGATGCATTTTTACAACACGCGCGACGTCCTGCCCAAATGCAAGCCAGGTGATTCCGGCGAAAAGATTACATGCTGGCCAGCGCCCGAGGACTCAACCAATCTCAACAAACGACAACTCGGCAACCTTAAGCTCACGGACGAGGAGGAAGATGCCCTTGTCGCTTTCCTGAAGACTCTTACGGACGGCTATAAGGTGCCACGCCCACAAACGGTGAAGTAGGTTTGATCGCTGATCGCTGAATTCGCCGGCAGATGTAACAGTTTTTTCGTACGGATCCTATATGAGTACCACCACTCAATCTATGATGCCGGCCAAGTTGCGCGATTCTCGCGAAAGGGTTCCATTGCGGTTTCTTCTGCGGAAGGATGTAGCTCTAAATGGACCGGCGTGGCTGCCCCTTGCATTGGTCTTGGGGGCCGTTGGCGCGGTCGCTTACGCAGACCACTTCGTTGTTTCGATTTCGCTCGTCTACCTATACATCCTCCCTATAGCTGTCGGCGCCATTTTTTTGCGCAAGAAGGTCAGCTACAGCCTTATCGTCGTTTGTGTTTTGTTCCATGATTATTATTCTCCCAGAGGAATTAATCCGGGACTTCGAATCTTTCACAATCTCTCTGCGATGTTGTGCTTCGCCTTTGTTGTTTATGTCATCCAGCGATATATGGAGCAGAGGGAAGCGCTTGCCAAGACCGTTCGGCAGCAGCGTGATGACCTCCTCAAGGACGTAGAGCTAGCCGCGCAGGTCCAACGGTTGTTTCTTCCCTCGGGCAAACCAGCCATTGCTGGACTCGAAATAGCAGGGATGATGCACCCTGCCCAGGGCGTAGGCGGTGATTACTACGATTATTTCCCCATCGACGCGCACACCTCTCAGATCATCATTGCCGACGTAGCCGGAAAGGGTGTTCCCGCCGCCCTGTTAATGTCCGCGACGGCGGCAGCCATGCGGCTTGAGGCGAACCATGATCGAAACATGCTCGAGCAAGTGGAACGATTGAATACAGGAATCCACTCCGTGTCGGACGCCGACCGCTTCGTGACATTGCTCGTAGCCGAGATCGACGCTCAGAGACGGACGCTTCGCTATGTCAACTGTGGCCACAATCCCGCGCTTCTGTTTCGAGCAAGGACGGGCACCGTCTCGCTCATGAACTCATCTTGTCCACCCATCGGACTATCTCCAGAAGAGATTTGTGAACTGGCTTCGGAAGAGCTTTTGGCCGGCGATGTGTTGGTTTTCTATACTGATGGCGTCACGGAGGCAGAGAACCGGGTCGGCGAAGAATTCGGCATGGAGCGGCTTTCCGCGATAGTGCGCCGCGATTCTTCTTTTTCCGCCGAGGACCTCAAGATCAGTATCTATAACGCCGCAGCAGATTTTTGCAGTGATGACTTCAACGATGATGTAACCATTCTCGTTGTCAAATGCAGTTTCGACGGCTCCTCAACTGCGAGTTCCTAGGACACTCCTCGAGAGCAGCGCGCTAAGACCAGCCTGCCCCTAGCCCGGGGCAGATGCCTCCCGTCCACATTCATTCTTCCTCTCTCGGAAGTCGTTCTGCACCTGAAAGAGACGCTGTCAGCGTGTTGACAACCATCCAATGCGCCAGACTTTTCGCTCCTCGGCCCCTGTGCGTGATTTCCGACTCATCTTCCTAACGGTATTTGTTTTCAACCACTTCCGGAGACTCTCATGCATTCTTCACAGTGGCATCCCGGCTGCATCGTCTAGGGTCCGAAGTAAGAAAAATTACTGGAGGGAAATCACATGCGAAAGTTTTTGACCTATGTAAGCAGCATTCTATTGGTTGTTCTACCACCGCTCACTCAAGTGGCGAGCGCCGCGGACCAAACCAAAGATGACGACCGATTGAGAAATTGTGGAACGGTCTTGAAGGAGATTCTCGACGTTCCCGATGACATTCCGCAGGACTTACTCGACAAAGCAGACTGCGTCGTCGTCTTTCCTTCTGTCCTAAAGGCCGCGTTCATCGTTGGAGCAAGCTATGGGCGGGGCGCTATGTCGTGCCGCATGGGTGAAGACTTTCGGGGACCGTGGAGCGCTCCCACGATGATGGCTCTCGAAGGCGGTAGCTTTGGCCTTCAGATCGGTGGAGAAGCTACGGATTTTGTGTTGCTCGTTATGAATGAACGCGGTGCGCGCGGCATTCTCGCCAGCAAGGTCAAGCTGGGAGGCGACGCTTCCGCGGCCGCTGGCCCGGTCGGCCGCGATTCGTCGGCCGAAACGGACGCGACCTTGCGAGCCGAAATCTTGAGCTACTCACGGGCGCGTGGCCTGTTTGCCGGTGTCTCTCTCGAGGGCTCCACAATCCGGCCTGACAATGGCGACAACCGCCGCGTGTACGGCAGGAAGATTCCTGCGAGCAATATTGTTCTGTCTCGAAGAGTCGCCGTGCCTCCAGCAGCCAGGGAATTGGTTTCAACCCTGGATGCCAAGACTCCGAAACACAGGCCGTAGGTTGATTTGGGGGATGCAGTCCGGCCAAGCCGGAGGGGTGAATCATGTGGATTGTTAGACTAGCACTGAGCAGGCCTTATACGTTTGTCGTGATGTCGATACTGATCCTGATTATGGGTGGGCTGGCGATTGTTCGGACGCCAACGGACATCTTTCCGAACATCGACATTCCCGTTGTCAGCATCATCTGGAACTACAACGGCCTCGTACCTGAGGACATCAGCGATCGCATCGTGAGCATCACGGAGAGAGCGCTTACTACCACAGTTGATAACATCGAGCACATCGAATCGCAGTCGCTGTATGGAATTGCCGTTGTCAAAGTGTTCTTGCAGCCGAACGCGAATATTCAACAGGGTATCGCGCAGATTACGGCGGTTTCTCAGACCCAGCTCAGGCAGTTGCCGGCGGGATCGACTCCGCCTCTCATTCTGGCCTACAGCGCATCGAGTGTGCCCGTCCTTCAGTTGGCCCTCTCGGGACAAAACCTGTCAGAGCAAGAACTCAACGACTATGGCTTGAATTCCATTCGGACCCAGCTCATCACTGTCCCTGGCGCATCTGTGCCGTATCCCTATGGCGGCAAACAACGCCAGGTGCAGGTCGATCTGAATACGACAGCGTTGCAGTCGAAGGGCCTCTCCGCCCTGGATGTGGTCAATGCGATCAGCGTTCAGAATCTAATTCTGCCAACCGGAACTTCCAAGATCGGCTCCAGGGAGTACGATGTTTCCATTCCCAACGCGGCGCCACAGGCGATTGAGGACCTAAACCGGATCCCCATCAAGACCATTGGCGGCACCACGATATACATTAAAGATGTTGCCTGGGTGCGCGACGGTTTTCCTCCGCAGACAAATATCGTGCGCGTCGATGGCCAGCGCTCCGTATTGCTGACGATACAAAAGGCGGGCAATGCTTCAACGCTGAACGTAATCGCCGGCATCAAGGCTCTTCTGCCTCAAATCCAAACTACTGTTCCACCCCAACTGAAGATATCGCCTCTGGCTGATCAGTCCATCTTTGTTCGTAGCGCGATCAGCGGAGTTGTCCGAGAAACGCTGATTGCCGCGTGTCTGACCGCTTTCATGATCCTCACTTTTCTCGGCAGTTGGCGAAGCACCATCATCATCGCGACATCGATCCCTCTGGCCATCCTCACCTCGATTATTGTGCTGAGCGCGATCGGCGAAACGATCAATATCATGACCCTTGGCGGACTCGCCCTGGCCGTCGGCATCCTGGTGGACGACGCGACCGTTGAGGTTGAGAACATCAATCGCAACCGCGAGGCCGAACCAGACAAGGACATGGACTCCGTCGTCCTGGAAAGCGCCTCGCAGATTGCCACGCCTGCCTTCGTGTCCACGCTTTCCATCTGCATTGTGTTCGCTCCGATGTTTCTGCTCTCCGGCGTCGCGCGCTACCTGTTTGTGCCGCTGGCCGAAGCAGTCGTGTTCGCAATGTTGGCCTCGTATTTCCTTTCCCGGACCATCGTTCCGACGATGGCAAAGTACCTGTTGCGGGGAGAGAAAAACGAAGGACATGGCTCTAGCCGCAATCCGTTGGTACGGCTTCAGAAGGGCTTTGAATCGGCTTTCGAGAAGTTTCGTTTCACGTACCGCGGCTTGCTGGAGACTTGCCTCCATCACCGAAGCGTTTTCCTGGCTGCGTTCTTCGCCACCTGCCTTGGCTCTCTGGCAATTCTCATCCCGTGGCTAGGCCGGGACTTTTTCCCCAGCGTCGACAGCGGCACTTTCAAACTTCATCTTCGCGCTCCCACCGGAATGCGGATTGAAGAAACCGCCAACCTCTGCGATCAGGTCGAGCAGTCGATTCGACAAGAGATTCCCGCAACCGAAGTCCAAAACGTGATCGACAACATAGGTTTGCCCTACAGCGGCATCAACCTCTCTTACAGTAATTCGGCTCCGGTTGGCACATCGGATGCTGACATCCTTGTGACCCTCTCTGCCAATCATCATCCAACGGACGATTACATTCACCAGCTTCGTCTGTCGCTCCCCAAGCAGTTCCCGGGCGTTACATTCGCTTTTTTGCCCGCCGACATGGTCAGCCAGATTCTTAACTTTGGCTTGCCAGCTCCCATCGATGTGCAGGTCGTGGGAAACGACTTGGAGGGAAACCAGCGCTATGCAACTGCGCTGCTCAGCAAACTGAAATATGTCACAGGAACGGCGGATCTGCGGATTCAGCAGCCCTTTGATGAGCCCTATCTGCGCATGCGGGTCGAACGTACGAAAGCAGAAGAGCTTGGATTTTCAGCTCACGATATTGCGCAGAATCTTCTAGTGTCACTCAGCGGCAGCTTCCAAACTTCTCCCACCTTCTGGGTGGACCCAAAGAATCGCGTCAGCTACCAAATCGCCACGCAGACTCCGCAATATCGCACCGACACATTGCAGGGTGTTGAGAACATTCCGGTCACCGGCACGGACCCAACTGCTCCTCCGTCGCTCCTGGCCAGTCTGGTATCCGTGCAACGTGGAGCAGGAATGGCGGTGGTCTCTCATTACAACGTAGCGCCAGTGATTGACATCTTTGGCGCTGTCACTGGACGCGACCTCGGTGGCGTGGCCGGCGACATCAACAAAATCATTGACGCCACTCGCCAGCAATTACCGCGCGGTTCTCGTGTCGTTGTCCGCGGGCAGGTTCAAACGATGCAAGCCTCCTACATCGGCCTTCTGAGCGGACTGGTGTTCTCCATCGTGCTAGTGTACCTGCTGATCGTCGTTAACTTTCAGTCTTGGCTGGATCCCTTCATCATGATTTCTGCCCTGCCCGCGGCGCTGGCCGGGATTGCGTGGTTCTTATTCATAACGCACACCACTTTGAGCGTGCCCGCACTTATGGGGGCCATCATGTGCATGGGCGTTGCAACCTCAAACAGCATCCTGGTCGTGAGCTTCGCGACGGAAAAAATGACGGAAGGAAAAGACTCCATCAGCGCCGCCCTGGAGGCAGGCTTCACGCGCTTCCGGCCGGTGCTGATGACAGCTTTGGCCATGATCATCGGCATGGTGCCGATGGCCCTCGGTCTGGGTGACGGCGGAGAACAAAATGCTCCCCTTGGCCGGGCCGTTATCGGTGGACTGCTTTTCGCGACGGTTTCGACGCTGTTCTTTGTCCCGGCATTTTTCAGCGTTCTGCAGGGTTCGCGCCGGCATCCGGTACAAGCGGGAAGTCAGAGTTAGACACAACACTATTTGGAGTCTCTATGTCGTCTCAAACTGAAGATCGGAAACAACTCAGCGGGCAAACACTCCCCGGAAATGATGCGGGGACAAGGAAAAGTGCTCGCAAATCGTGGCTTGTCCTGACCATCACGGTGATCGTGGTTGCCGCCCTATTGGCATCGGGAATCTGGTCACGTGTGAGGGCCCGCACAAAGCTGAAAGCGGAGACGGCGCAGGTGGCGCTCACAGCAGTATCGGTTGTTTCGCCGAAGCAAACTGCGCCTACCCAGGAGATCATCCTCCCCGGGAATGTGCAACCGTTCATAACCTCGCCGATCTATGCGCGGACCAACGGCTATTTGAAGAAGTGGTACGTCGACATCGGCGCGCGTGTCAAGCAAGGTCAGCTGCTGGCGGTGATCGAGACTCCGGAAGTCGACCAGCAACTCCAGCAGGCTCGTAGCAACCTGCTCACCGCAAAGGCCAATCTCGAGCTCGCTTCGATAACTAAAGCTCGATATGAGGGACTTTTGAAAACCCACGCGGTATCTCAACAGGACGTAGATAATGCCGTCGGTACTTACAACGCCAACAACGCAATTGTCGAGGCCGACCAGGCAGCCGTAGACCAGTTCACGGCACTGGTGTCATTCGAAAAGATTTACGCTCCGTTCGACGGCGTCGTCACCGCTCGGAACACGGATATCGGCGACCTGATTAACTCCGGCAGCAGTAGCGCGGTTAAAACCGATCTTTTCCACATCGCTCAACCCGGAAAATTGCGCGTGTACGTAAATGTCCCGGAGGAATATTCACAAGGAATTAAGGTCGGCATGACAGCGGATCTCAGTCTGACCGAGTTTCCGGCTCGCACCTTTCGCGGAACACTCGTTCGCACCGCCGATTCCATCAACGTGACAACCCGCACCCTGCTGATCGAAATAGACGTGGACAATCCCTCAGGCACGCTCCTCACAGGCTCCTATGCGGAAGTTCACTTGAAGGTTCCGGAGTATAAGTCGACCCTCATCCTTCCCGTCAACACTCTGCTATTCCGTTCGGAGGGTTTACGTGTCGGCATTGTGAAGGACGGGAAAGTCGTGCTCGTTGCCGTGACGCCCGGGCACGATTTCGGCGATCGAATTGAAATCGTCTCCGGCCTCACGCCGGACGATCAGGTCATCATTAATCCGCCTGATTCCATTGTTTCTGGACAGGCGGTCCAAATTGTTCAGGCAACGCTGCCGGGAGACATCAAGTGAAGCGTTCTCGAAATAAGCTGATAATCAAAAATCCGCGGCAAGCTGCTTGGCTGCAAGCTCTGCTGCTGATAACGCTGCTCGGGTTGAGTGGATGCACGGTTGGACCGAACTATCGCCGCCCCGCTGCTGAAGTCCCGGCAACCTATAAGGAGGTGGGCGATTGGAAGCCTGCCCAGCCGAATGATCAGAGTCTCAGTGGCAACTGGTGGGAAATTTTTCAGGATCCTCAACTCAATGCCCTGGAAGCTCAGGTCAACGTCTCCAACCAAAACTTGAAGGCGGCGGAAGCTCAATATACACAAGCTCGCGCACTACTTCGCTACCAGCGGGCCGATTACTTCCCAACGGTCACCGTCGATCCGTCAGCAACCCGCAACCAATTTTCCGCAAATCGGCAACCCCACAGCGCGCAATTCAATGGTGTTACCTTCACCGACCTGCAAATCCCTTTCGAATTGTCTTACCAGGTTGACCTCTGGGGACGGGTACGCCGCACCGTTGAATCCTACCGCGATCAGGCGCAAGCCAGCGCTGCCGACTTGGCAGCCGTGAACCTGTCTATGCATGCGCAGTTGGCTCTGTTCTACTTCCAGGCCCGCATGCTTGATGCGGAAGAGCAGCTTCTGAATTCCACCGTAACGCAGTACGAACAGGCTTTGGCCTTGATCCAGAGTCGCTTTGCCGGAGGCATTGCTTCCGATTTGGAAGTGCAGCAAGCCCAGACTCAACTGGAAACAACTCGTGCGCAAGCAATCGATGTTGGAGTTGCGCGCGCGCAGTTCGAGCATGCCGTAGCAATTTTGATTGGCAAGCCTCCAGCGTCTTTCAGTCTCGCTCCTCTTCCCCTGACGATGCCACCTCCAGCGATTCCCGTGGGCCTGCCCTCGGAATTGCTCGAACGGCGCCCGGACATCGCAGCTGCGGAACGCCGAATGGCCTCCGCGAACGCGCAGATCGGAGTGGCCAAGGCCGCCTACTATCCCAATGTCAACTTGGGGCTTACGGGGGGATTTGAGAGCGGTGCCATCACGACATTGCTATCCGGCCCCAGCGTTTTGTGGTCGGCTGGGCCATCTGCTCTGTTTACCGTCTTCGACGTAGGCAGACGCCGGGCTGCCTCGGATCAAGCCATTGCTGCCTACGACCAAACCGTCGCCAACTATCGCCAAACTGTGCTAACAGGTTTTCAACAAGTGGAGGACAACGTGGCGGCATTACGCATCCTCGAGCACGAAGCTCAGGTTCAGCAAAAAGCAGTCGATGCCGCCCAGAAATACCTGGAACTCGCCAACACTCGCTACCAGGGTGGCGTTACCAGCTATCTCGAAGTGACTACCGCTCAGAGCGCCGCTCTCTCCAACGAAGTCACTGCCGTTAATATTCTTGGCCGCCGCATGGTGGACGCAGTGACCCTCATCCAGGCGCTCGGCGGCGGCTGGGATCACTCCGAACTACCTCAGCGCCCCGAATGCTGCGGGAAACTGGCCAGCACTTCAAGGTAGATGTGGACATTTTCAAATACTGAGTCCAGATTAAGTCATTGAAAATGGCGGGCGAGCCTGTAAGCCGGATTCTGTGCCACCCGCGATTTAGAACAAATCGCGCGCGCGGCGATCATTCCTCTAGTCCCGGTATCGCTACCGGGATCCAGCAGCCTACCCGAGGGTTCTAACGAGCCGGGCCGGCTCTCCCCTCCTATTTGGCCTTGCACCACGCGGGGTTTTCCGTGCCCCCGATGTTGCCATCGGAGCGGTGGGCTCTTACCCCACCTTTTCACCCTTGCCAAACGATGCGAGCATTTCGAAGACGTCTCGCAGGTTTCCCTGCGCGATGCCACCGCGCTTCACCTCGCCGGCGGTCTATTCTCTGTGGCACTTTCCGTAGCTACACCGTTTCCGGTGCGGCCCCCTGGCGTTACCAGGCGCGTCGCCCTGTCAAGAGTTCCGCTCATCCCGAAAGACAAGCGTGCCTCAGGACGGTGTCCGGACTTTCCTCCCGCCCAGCCATCTCGCGATGGCCAAGCCAGCGATCACCCGGCCCGCCCGCCACTCTTATTATATCGTGAATTGCTGCCACATCCGCGCAATTGCACTACAATTCAAACCATGAATGTTCGCCAAGCCAAGGATTTTCTCGTGCAACAAACCGTCGAGCAAGCCCGCATCGATGGAGTTCCTTTCTCGGAGCTGGAGCAGCGCATGATGTATTTCACCGAAACTCCCGGCGAATGTTTCGAAGATCCCATCGCGCTCAACGAAGAGTTTGAAGCGCAATATGACACGGACGAATATGAGAGGAAAGCATCGCAATTGATGGGCTGCGCGTACAAGCACTTGAAGAAAAGTGGCAACTCTGCGCTTGCGGAGTGGAAGGAATCCATCGACACACTCAAGAAAGGCGATCACTACATTCTGGTTCTCTGGGAATCGTCGGGAGGAGGCCGACTTTTGTCTAAGTCAAATTTGATCCTCATTGCAGAAGTTATCTTCTTCCTTGGAATAGCAGGCGTGGCAATTTTTCGCCATAGGTAGACAAAAATTGCCTCCCTAGCGTAACCCTAGCAACTTTTCGAATTCGGACTTCGTGAGAATTGGCACTTCCAGTTCTTTAGCCTTGTCATATTTCGACCCAGGATCCGTCCCCACCACCACATAACTGGTCTTCTTACTCACAGAGCCGGAAATACTCCCCCCATGCTGCTTCACAATCTCCCCTGCCTCCTCGCGCGAACGATTCGCCAACCCCCCCGTAAACACGAAACTCTTCCCCGCAAATTTGTCGCTCTTTACCTGACGCTTCTCTGCCGTGGGTCTCACTCCGGCCTTGTGCAGTTTTTTGACGAGCTGACGATTGGCCGGTTCCGAGAAAAACTCCGCAATGCTCGCAGCCACTTTCGGTCCAACCTCGGAAACCTCCACTAATTGCTCTTCCTTCGCCGCAGCAAGCTCCTCCAGCGAGGAAAAATGCTCCGCCAGCAACTGCCCCGTCCTCTCCCCCACAAAACGCATCCCCAGCGCATAAATCAACCGCGCCAGCGAATTCTTTTTGCTCGCCTCAATCTCTTCGAGCAGATTCTGCGCCGATTTCTCCGCCATGCGCTCCAGTGCCGCAACCTCCTCTTCCTTTAGCGCGTAAAGATCGGCCACATCCTTCACCAGCCCCTTGTCCACCAGCTGATCCACGATCTTGTCGCCCAGCCCATCGATATTCATCGCGTGCCGGCTGGCGAAATGCAGCAGCGACTCCTTGCGCTTCGCCGGACAAGCCGCATTCACGCACCGATACGCAACCTCATCCTCCGCTTTGTGAATCGTGCTCCCGCATTCCGGACAATTCTTCGGCATGCGAAACGGTTTGCGGTTCTTCCCCTCCTTCACCACCTTCAAAATGTGCGGAATCACTTCCCCCGCGCGCTCGATCAGCACGGTATCGCCCACTTGCAGTCCCAGCCGCTCGATCTCATCCATATTGTGGAGTGTGGACCGGCTGACAGTGACGCCTCCCACTTGCACCGGCTCAAGAAACGCCACCGGCGTCAGCGCTCCCGTGCGCCCCACCTGCACGCGAATTTCGTTCACGACCGTCGTCTCCTGAGCCGCCGGATACTTGTAAGCAATGGCCCACCGCGGCGCCTTGGCCGTGAAGCCCAGCTCATTCTGAATGGGCGTCGAGTTCACCTTAATCACCACGCCGTCAATCTCGTAAGGCAGCTTCTCGCGCTTGGCGTCCCAATCCTCGCAATAGGCGATGACCGCCTCGATCCCCGCGCACAATTTCCAATCGTCCGAGGCGCGGAAGTGTAATTGCTTAAGTGCTTGCAGGGAGTCCGAATGCTTCGCGAAGGGCACCTTCCCATCCACAAACAAGTAGTACGCAAAAAAATCCAGCTTGCGCGCGGCCGTGATCGACGGATCCAGCACCCGCGTCGCCCCCGCCGCAGCGCTCCGCGCATTCGCAAAAATCTTCCCGCCACTCTGCTCCTGCGCGCGGTTCAGCGCCTCAAACGACCTCCGCGTCATCATGATTTCGCCGCGCACCTCAAAATCCACAGGCATCTTTGCCTTTTTCAGCGCCGCGGCATCCACTCGCAGCGGCACCGAGCGAATCGTCTTCACATTGGGCGTAACATCTTCGCCGGTCGTCCCGTCTCCACGCGTAACGCCCCGTGCCAAAACGCCATCTTCGTCCTGCAGCGAAATGCTCAACCCATCGAACTTATGTTCCGCGATGTATTCAATCTTCTCCTGCCCGCTTCCCTCCCGCACGCGCCTGTCCCACTCGCGCAGCGCATCGAAAGAAAACGCGTTGTCCAGGCTTAGCATCGGACGCGCATGCTGCACCGTCTGAAAACCCTCGCGCGGCGGCCCGCCCACGCGAACCGTCGGCGAATCCGGCGTGACCAACTCTGGATGCGCCGCCTCGATCTCTTTCAGCCGCACCAGCATCCGGTCGTAAGCCGCATCGGAAATTTCTGGGTCGTCCAGCACGTGGTAGCGGTATTCGTGATAGCGCAGCTTCTCGCGCA
>Ga0206882_1070_pt1 | contig 20725 bp, 23 predicted proteins | sample Alteio_BWOrgCont_4_FD_152908 | JGI IMG/M metagenome (GOLD analysis project Ga0206882, IMG submission 152908) | Enriched cells from forest soil in Barre Woods Harvard Forest LTER site, Petersham, Massachusetts, United States -... | ecosystem: Environmental > Terrestrial > Soil > Temperate forest > O...
ATTAAGCGGAATATTATATTCAATAATCTTATTATAAAATTCTTTGTATAGTTCCTTAAAAGAAATCTTCCTTCCGCTTTCCTTTTCAGCATAGGATTTAAACGAACGAAAAAGTTTAGAAAGTTCAGAAAAGGATGTATTTTCGTCAAATGACTCTAATTTTTTCACATACTTCATTAACTTTTTTGTTTGGTCAACTTCCTTGAAAAATCCTTTTGAAACTGAAATGTCTTCAGTTGCGCTTACAGATGTCGCAGGCATCATCGCTGTTATCGCAAAAAAAGTTATCGACAAGCAAAGTGTATTACTTGAGTTAAAAGATAAAGAACGCATGTAACTGGCAGCCAACATTTTAATTTAACCTTTGTTTGGAATTTAGATCCTAGAAATTCTAGAAATAAAAATAAACTCATTGTAATGCCAGCGCCTAGGACTGGAATTAAAACAAGATACTGAAATAGCAATATTTTCATGGGTAAGTCCATAGGATCATATCCTTAAAATAATAACGTTGAAGTGTAGGAATTTTTGTAAAACTTTGCAAGGGAAAATATTTTTTTAGAATTCGTCCTTAAGATTTCGTTCGCCTCTGAGGATCACAATTTATTTCTAGTCATCCTAAGACTCAAACCGAAAGATTTGCGCATCTTCAGATACCTCAATCGTCGAAAAAGATTGGCTGCCAAGATCCGGAAGTTTTCGGAAGAATTTAACCAATGAAAGAAAATCATCATTTTGAGCACCGAACTTGTACGCAATATGCAAACTAAAGTTTGCCTGCGAAAAATGGACTCAAAAAGAAAGGTTTTTGGATTCGTTTCTCCCTGGCCGAATTTTTTAAGGATCACCACGGAATTCATCGCAAAGGACAGTAAAATCCTTAGCGTGCTTTATGATCCGTATTCTGTGCTAACCGAAAAGATTACACACCCTCGAAGACTCTCATTCCGGGAGCTGCGCTTGTATCTTCTTATGTTCAAGCTGTTGACTCATCAACTTGTCAGCCATTTCGGGATTATCTGCAAATGCCTCAATCAAATCTAAATGTTGTCTCATCTCAGGTGGTAAGTTCTTAGTCCTAGCTTGTTTAACCGCATTCAAAAGCTTACTCCGCTGCCTTTCCTCCTCAATGTGCTTCATCTGCTGCTGACGCTCTTCTTCTTTGCGTTGCATCTTTCGGTTGGCGTAGGCTTGGATTGTAGGCCCTAAGCCCTCTGCTACTTGGCTTAATGAGCTTGGCCGAGACTGTAATGTTAATATAGCATAGCCAGAAGTATGCGAAAAAGAACACGATAAGAAAAGAATAGATGCAATAACTCTGCGCACAAAACATCCAGGAGAAATTTTAATAAACTAAAGGTTTTAACTCTAAAAAAGTAAACTAGGGTTTGCCTGCGAATATGGAACAGCAGGCAGTTTAATGGCTCCTTACTGTTCCATAAAACAAACACTTAGTTTGATTTTACTGGCACTAATAGTATAGCATGCTCTTCGCCCCAAACAGTTCTTCCATTAGTGATGATTTCACCACTGTCATTTACGCTTAAAATGTGGTCAAAGGCCCACCAAATGGATTTTTTATCTAAACGATGAATGTATCTTAGGGTGCCAATGTCTGTTATTTTTTTACCGTTTCGGTCTAAAATAACAGAATCCCGGTATAGGTAATTCTTGTTTGTTGTTTTGTATTCTTCATTCACGTCTATTATTTTACCGTCTTCTAGAAATAAAAGTCCCGGAGAAATGAGAACGTCGCCGTGGTCATTAATTGCTACAGCTGTACTGTAGGTTGATTTTGGAATCTCATCGTGAAGATCTATTGCTTGCCCATTGCTCCATTTTGTCGCATGAAACTGGGAATATAATTTGTTTTTGTAACTCAGAAGAACAAGGCTACGACCTACTACATCGCCATTATTGTTTATGTCACATCCATATGATTCTTCTGCTTCAATACCTAAATCGCCACTCAAACCTTTAAGTCTGGTTATTTGTCCATTCTGCCAAATTGCTGGGCGTTTCATTACTTTTCCATCTTCTAGTTCGCTAATAGAGATAAGAAATTGCCCTGCATCATTGATAGCGATAATACTTCTAACAGGAAAGTTCCCTAAGTTAACAACTCCATCATGTTGATTCCACATATATAGTATGGCTGAGGAAGCGTCTGGGTAATATAAACCGTATACAACGCCACTATCTAGTAAGTAGCGCCAGTCGATGATGATCCCTTCTGCCTTGTTTTTTTTGTCTACTAATTCATTGAACGTCCCGTTTCTGTCGCGTACAAAAAAGTGGTTGCCTTCACTTGATCCATCAATATTATACCAACCAAGTATCTGCCCATTATTGTTAATGGCAATAGCTTGGCTAGAATGGGTTTGAAGTGTGCCAATATCGTTAATCTCATATTCAATCTCGGCAAACAAGAAATTAGAAACAGCTGTAATGGAAAGAACCATCAATGAACATACTTTCTTAAACATAAAATCCTCTTAAATGAACGATAACGGACAATGTTAATGCATAAACCGTTTAAACTCAATAAGTAGAGATTTTTTCATAGAACTCCCCTTGAACAAATCCACAGTCAAGGTTTATGGTAGTAACTTACTACTCACCCAGGGTTTGCAAAATGCCAAGACCAAAAGAAATCAAAGATGGAGTTAGGCTTTCAGTTGTTTTGTCTAAAGCTCAAGCTGAAAGGATTAAACACATGGCGCTTCGCATGAGCGCACAAGAAAGCCGGCAGATTACAGTTTCGGAAGCTATCCGCATGGCTGTTGAAACTGCCTATCCAGTTCCCAAAGATCAGCCGGAATTGTTTTGATCGATACAAGAAGGAATCAAAGCAATAGGGCTCATCACAGAATTCGGATTTAAAACATTTTAAATGTTGTGAGTTACTTAGTTTTTAAAGAAATTTAATCGTTCTTTTAGAAGCCACTCTATTGCTTCATCAATATGATTTTCAAAGTAAATTAAGCTATCAAGAAATTGAGTGGTATTGCAAATTTTTCTCAACATTCCTTGCATCTGCAACAAATTCCTAATTTTTATAAAGTTAGTTTCGAGATTTTTTTTCATATTGTATTCTCCTTATTTATTGAAGATTTATTCAATCAGCACTTAGATGTTAACCATTCCATTTAATTTGAGTGGTAATTGTTTAATTATTTTTTGGACATAAAAATCGTAAAATTCATTGAAAAAAGAGGGTAATTGGGGTCATCTCTGAATTTATAAAGCACGTTAAGGATTTTGCCTCTGCAAAGTAGGCGGTAAGGATTCGTGCAAAATGGCCTAGACCCAACATTCGTGTCACCAGCCGCCACTTGGATTAACTAAGCGAAACTCGATTTTTCCACTCCATACGCCTTTTTATATGTGTCGGAAAAACCCTCTCCGGAAACTGCTTTTATCGCTTCCGGTAATTCTGTTTTTTAGGGCTTTGGGGTCACACTTGTAATAAGAAGTACCAACTGTCAAGAAGTGGCAGCCTTTGCTGATGTATTATTAGCCGATAAATGCATCGCAGCTTTGCGCAGCAAGAAGGCCATCTTTACGGCGTTTTTCTCGATGTCACTTTTTGGCTTTTTGTGCTTTTTGGTATTCACGGGATCTCTGGGTTAAAATCTTTAAAAACTCATCGATAAAGCCATGTATGAAAGGGCTTTCAAGCGCTTCATACCAATACTCCTTCGATGGATCATCTTTTTCTTTCATGTGCTTGCCTTTCTTCTCAACCCCATGCTCGACAGCCTCTTTGCTTTGAGCCTTCGATTTCAAATCATGGTAGGCAACAGTCCCACGGGAATCAGCAATGCTTGCATCAAAGGCGCCCATGTAAGTATCACCGCTTGAAATAGGCATTGTCTGACCTTCACGAAGTTTTTCGACAATATCATCGGGTACAGGCTTTCCGTCCTTGCGATAGTATCGATAGAACTTCCCGGAAGGGCCATACATAATGTCGATGTCTCGGCGTGATTTAGGAACACTGACGAAACCAAGAGCTGCTGATCTTAGATTTTCTGGGATCTCTTCTGGCTTGATAATAATTTCCGCACGTTTGATTTCCTCGGGTTCAGGCTCTAAGTCCTCAACAGAGACTTTATTGAGCTTTCCATTTACATCAATAAGGGCTTGCCCATTCCTAATTTCTCTGACTTGCCCTATGCCTTGAGGAGACGATACAACGCTGTTCTTTTCGATCTTGCTAGGCTCTTCCACCTTTGGCGATTTAGCTTCCTCAAATGAAGCTGCTAGCTGTTTTGCTTGGGCATCATCGAGTTTAAGATTAGTTTTCAGAACTTTTTCGAAAGGATGTACTTTATTTGATTTTTCCCAAAGGTCATGGAGATGCCTTGCATTTTCTATGGTGGCTTCTTTTCTTATGTCGCTTTTTTCTTCAAGGTTAGAGGGTGGGATTGCTGTAGGTTTTTCCGCTTCTTCGGCGGAAGAAATTTGAGACTGAGGATTTAATTCTTGAGACTCTGCTGCTGTTACTGACGGAATATTTTTTTCGGATTTGCTAAGGACTTGGCTTAGAATATCTTCAAGTTTTGCCCCCGTCGCTCTCTCAAATTTATTTACTTCTTTATCAAAGAAATGGCGTATTATGCCGGATACCGTCGGTACATCCTGATATTGTGAACTGACATTTTGAGCAAGTTTACCCATAGGAGTGGAGAGAAATGAATTCAGAATGTTTCCAGCTATCGCACCACCTCCACCAGTTGGAAGAGCAGGAGTTGCTACAGGATTTTGCAAGGCTGGCGTTTGAGGCTGAGCAACTGCTTGTCCTGGCTGAGTTGCAGGAAGAGCAGTTCCCTGAGGTTGAAGAGGTGCTTGCCCCATTTGCCCCATTTGACCAAACAGTGGAGCTAGGGCAGGAAAGCGCTGTGCTGCTGTTTGCATAAGTTGTGGGGCAGCTCTTCCTAACGCTGCTGTAAGCATCGGAGATAGGGCATAACTTGCAGCTGCAACGGGTGCAGCCACCGCGGCAGTTTGAAGAATATTCCCAATATTCCTTTGGGCCTTCGATCCTTTGTAATGGATGCCACGGCCTTTTTCTTCTTCTGTCATTCCAGGAAGCGCTCTATTTTTCGCACTAAAAGGCATCCCCGCGCTTCTAGTCAGGTATTCTTCTATCTGATCCTCATTGTATCCCTGGCGCATCGCTTCTTTGATAGCAGAGCTTAGCTGACCCTTATTTTTAGTCAGCCAATCGATAATTTTCTTTATCGAATATCCTTGGACAAGTGCTTGTTGAACTGCCTGCATCGTCATTTTTTAGCCTTAAATAAATCCCATATAGATCTTTTTCCACGCATGATGCTATTTAAGTCCATGCGCTGCGGAATCGAAAGTTCTGGCCTTTCCTGTCTCTGAAAGTCGGAGAGCCTTAATTTGCCCTTTAAAGCCTGATTCAAAGCTCGATTAAATATTTCTTCTGGATAACCATTCTCAATAGCTCGTTCTCTAGCCAAAATTAAAGAGTCTTCCGGCTCCAGTTTTTCCAGAGCAGAAGATAGGAAGGTTACGTATTTTTCCTGTTTTTCTTTAGGAAATATCATGGGTCCTTTTGGATGAATTGTTAGAAATGGATACTTAGGAATATGATCTAGAATCGATTTACTGTGATCAGAAAGATTAGACACAGCATATGCGCTTTGCGCGGTGCCGAAATCTTTTTCCGCCATTTGAGTTCGATATTTTTTCCTTAGGAAGTTTGTCACTTCGCTCTTGAGTTCATCCGGCATTTGATTGTTAGATCTAATGCTGTTCAGATGATCTTGAATGTGCGATCTAGAATCCTCGACGGAATCTTTAACGCGTTGATCATTGAGTATTGAGAAAATGGGTAATGCTGGGCCTGTATCCGCAAATGAAGAAAGAGGGTTGTAGACATACTGGTTAAAACGCTGATTAGTTTCCCTCAAGCGTGCTTCATCGGATCCGACATCTTCAACAGTGCGAGAAATTCCCTTCCAAAGATTTTCCATTTCCGAATCCATGCCGGGAAAAGTAGCCTCGACATTCGGCTTAACCTCTGACCAAAAACGTTGATCTTCTGCCTGCCTGGCTTGGCGGTAGTCTTGGAGATTTCCAAACCCTTCTTTCTCTGCTGCATACGATTCTTTTTGTATTTGCTTAGCACGTTCGATGTACTGATCTTGGAGCGCCTTGTCTTTAACCCCTTGCCGTGACAAGATCACACGCATTTTGTTTTCATCTGAAACACCCAAAGGCATCGGTGGCAATGGTGGCCTCTGCGGACGGAAACTTTCTCCAGAAGGGGCTTTTTCAGCAGGTTTGATAAATGGAAAAAATTTTTCCCCCATTCCCTTGTAAAGGGCCTGCTCCACATCTTCATAAGCCGGCTGCAAAGGTTGCGGTTGCTCTTGAGTAGCTCCTTCTCGTCTAGCTGAAACCTGTGGCGGTTGTCCCGATTTTTCCATGAATCCAGGCAATCCGACTTTAGGCCGTTGTTGGATCATCTGGTCAATATCCTCAAGGGCGCTTGAGGTTTTAGGATTCACTTGCGTTGAGCTTTGCATATACTTTGTAAATTCTGGCAGCACTGCCTCAGCATATTGTGCGCCTTGGCGTGTGCCTGCAAATGAAGAAAGCAATTTTGTAAGGGCATCAAGAGGATTTTTCTGATAGTCTTCAGGACTAATATTAGCGACGTCTTTTAAGCCTTGTTGAATTTGTCCACGTTCATATCTTTTTTCAAGCAATTCAGGGGCGTTTCTTCCAAACTCAGACATTGCTCTCCCAATAGCTTGAAAAGGAGAAACTTTTGGAGGCAGTATTGAAACCATCTTTTAACCTGCTTTTATAGGGGTTATTATAGCTCAAAGTATATCATAAATGAAGTTTTATATATACAATGCTGAAGGTGTATTTTAATGGGATTTTATCTCCCAAATCCACGCTGATAAGCTGGAATCGGCGGTTGTGTGTAATTGACATGATGCCCAGCTCTTCCAGAGGCATTGGCCTTGAGCCTGTCTAGATCTAGCTTTGTCATGCCGGGCTTTGTATCTGGAAGGCTTAGGGCTAGGATTCTAAAGGCGTCCGCCCCGTGACTTGCTTCGTTATGAAGGGGATCTTCCTTCCAACACCCGTTCTTATCATCCCATGCGCGTTTGTAGCTCTCCAGCATCCTAATGCCTACGGCGCATTTTTCATGGTCGAAAACACACCTGTTTAGCATATTGCGCACGGCATCAATACCTTCAATAAGTGGAAGTTTCGGAACTTGCGTAAAGATAATCCCGTTTGCTCTTGCGACCTCTACCCGTGAGGCTCCATGAATGTATTCATGTACCGCGATGTCATGAGGTGCAAAATGTTTGCCATACGAATAAGACTTGTCCTTCACAAGCTTTAGGTAGTGCGTAAATGGTTTTCCGCTATCCTCAAGGTATTCTAAAACATGTATCTCTTGCCCAGCGACTTGATACCACCAAATAGCAGTGCTGTCCGAAAAGCCTAGATCCCAGGATGTAAATACCGGCAGGCTTTCTTCGTAATAGACCTTTCGGATCCGCCCTTCACTCCTGGCTCTTGTCATTAGAGAGCCATAATACAAGCCTTCGTTAGCTGTAGCAAAGCTTTCATCTGGGGTTGCCGGATACTCCCTTTTCATATCCAAGCTTTGCGTTAAAAACTTCTTCGCATACCATGCCTTTTGCCCTGGGGTAAGCACGATCTTTTCATTCTGTTCAAGGCCGGTAAAGTAGTCTCTTAAGTCTTGCGGGATCGGGACATTTTCAGGGTTTATGCTATACGTCGGCTCTCTCCACCAGGGGAAAAACCAAAACTTGTAATCAAGCTTTGTAAGCGGCTGTTTTCCGTCCTGCATAGCCTGAGCATACTTGCACATCTCATAAAATGCTCCTGATCGCCCCTCGGCCGTGCTCTCGATTGTAACGTATTGCCCGGCTGCAATCGTATTTAACGAGCCTGTGGCAATCTCACGAGCCTTTTCAGGGTACTTAGCACAGATCTTGCCATACTCGGAAATGTGGAGATACTGGAGGGTGCTGCCTCTCATGCTTGTGCCAACCCTCAAAAGGCTTCCGTTATTGAATTGCAACTCCCGTGCATTGTCCATGTTGACGGTGCGAACGGCTTGCAGTTCAGGTGCCAGATTCTCATAAGCAAATTTAACACGCCTGAAAAGCATCTCTGCATCCTCTTTGGTATGCGCGATGATGCCAGCGCTACAATTTGAATTGAATAGGCAGCGGTCAAGGTAAAGCAGGCTAACGAAAGTACTAATCCCAAGTTGCCGTGCCTTCAAAATGATGTTGCAATACCAGAGTCCGCGGTACAGCTCTTCTTGCGCCCAATTCATCCTAAAGCGCATTTTAATGGCATCCTGAGCGACAATCCAATAAAGATTGTCCAGCCTCCACTTAGGATCTCTAATGTTTTTCTCGGCCTCTTCAAGTGCGTCATTTTTCATTTACCAAATCCTTTGATTCGCCGTCAGCCTTTCGCAAAAGAAATGCCAGGGGATTTGCTGCATCACCGGAAACTTTTGTTTCTGTTTTGTCTGCCCAACCATGATTGTTAACTAGAGCAAATTTTGACATCGTAGAATTAAAGGTATTTAACATCGCCCCTTTAAAAATCCTGGATTCCTGAAATGACTTGGCGAGTCGATAAGCTCCGTTAAATCTTTCGTTTTCCGAAGCCCATTCAGCCATAAAATCAGGATCAACGTCTCTTTCCAAACAAAAATCTTTAAGCCAGAAATGCGAATCATCCTTCATCCAAAGAATGAGTTCACCGGCATAACGCTCAATGTCTTCTGTTGAATATCGGCGCGGTCGACCAGCTTTGTGCTCCACGTCATAATTCGAATGCCCCTTAGGCGCTGGCATAAGCTTCCTTTCCATTTAATTAATCACTTAAAGCATGTTGACCGCCATAATTAGCAAGTCCCATATCAAAATAAGGCGAGATGATTTCGTAATGATAATCACGCAAAAACACCACATGATTTACGCCAAAAAAACGAGCAGGTATACCACTTATATCTTCATCTGAGCTACTATTGATAAGTATGTCCTTTAAATCGTTCTCAGATAAAGCAAAAGCATCTGGGTAATCAATAAGAAATCCCTTATACCCCTTCGGTATGACCATATGCGGTTTGTGAGATTCGCCAATGACGAGATCTTCTATAAGCACTATTGGACTATTCCGAATTTTACAAATTCTTTCCCATGCCTCCGGCGTTATATTGTGTTTACCGTGACTTTTGGAGACATGGTCATACCAGAAATCTGATGGAATTGGTTTATTATCCATAATATGTTCCTTCAAAAGGTTAAATTATTAACTGCTATATTGTTTACTATCAGTATTTAAATTTTTACAATACTCTTTTGGAAGCATTTCTTGCAAAGGTAGATTTTTTAGGCTGCGGATCTTTCCATTCAATAACAGGCTTCTTGAAGGGCAAAGGCTCTGGCAATGCTGTTTTTTTCTGCTCTGGCTGGGAATCTTTGCATTCCTGTAGTTCATCCTTGGGTTGGCCTTGATCAGAGGGCTTTGGAGTTTCTAAGGCTTGCGGATTCGAATTTAAATAGTCCTCAACAAATTTGCGACCTTCCAGCCGAATAATACTTATGAGTTCATCATTCTTTGCCCGTTCGTCGAAGAGAACAACGGTATACATAACCTCCCTGTCCAAGCTATGATCGAATCCTTTTTTGTTCGGCAAGCCAATGAACCAAAAATCTTTCTTTTTGAGAACATGAATACCTTTAATATTGAGGCCGATTTCTGGCAATCGAACATGAAGAGTACCGACCAGGTGTTCGCCATCTCTTTTGACTTCATAAAATTTACAAAATTCAACTTTCATTTAAGCATCTCCTTCCGTTATCTTTATTTGACTTGATTGACTCATGTAATTTTCTATAACCATGTTTTTAAACTTTTATTTTGTTTCTGCCCAATTCTTTCCAATTTTAGATTCTATAAGTCCTTTCAGATATATTTCACTTCCAGGAAACACATCGAGAAATGCTTGCTCCATAGCATACCTGGCCTTATCTTCGAATTCTTGTGCACGGTCTTCCCTTACCTCTAGCAAAATCTCGTCATGAATCACGTTTACAAGCCTACAATCAGAACAAATCAAATGGGTAAGTCTTGATAGAGCGTATAAAGTTATTTCGGCAGCTGCGCCTTGTATGGGCAAATTAAGAGCTGCGGTATACCGGTAACCAATCTTTTCCCGGCTAAAGTCTCGAATGCGACCGCATGGCGTTCTTATCCGGCTTGTAATTTGCGTAATATTTCCTATCCTTTTTTGCCATTCACGCAGCCCTTTGTATGTTTTGAAAAGCTGCGAACGGTGTTTTTCTGCCTCTCCTTCCGTCATATCTACGCTATACTGCCGTTTTGCGTACACGGCCAGCCCTTTAGCTCCTTGACCATATAGAAGCCCAAATATAACGGCCTTGGCAAGCTGCCTTTGCTCCTTACCAATTTGTTCCTTTGGGATTTTTAGAATTGCCGACGCTGTTCTTGTGTGAACATCTCCCCCCTGCTCATAAATATGCAATAGTTCCTTGTCACCGGTTACTAATGCGGCAACACGAAGCTCTTGTTGGCTATAATCAAGTCCAACCAATACAAATCCCTCTTGAGCACAAAAAAGATCGCGGAAGCCTGTCCGCGGCATGTTCTGCATATTTGGCTTGTTGCTGGCCATTCTTCCCGTTGTCGTTGTTCCCAGAGAAAACGAACCATAGAGGCGCTTACTCGAAATATCTATAAATTTATAGAGGCTATCTCCAAATGAACTGATGCGCTTTGCCACATGCCGATATTCTACAAGCTTAGGAAAAATGTCATGCATATGCTCATGTATCTTGAAAGTAGGTGTGCTAGTACTAAGTTGACCTTTAGGCGTTTTTGCCCAAATCTCTAAATCCTTTTGCTCCAGCGCTTCATTTAACCATTCATTAAGCTGCTTGCCACTGTTTAAATTAAGCTCACATCCTAGTGTCTTAAGAATGTCTCTCCGCAAAGTCTCACATTCTAAATTCCATTGCTCTATAAGTTGCTTATGTTTATCGACGTTGAAACCAATACCGGAAAGTTCCATCAAACTTACGGGATGCTGCGCGTCTCGAAGCACCTGATATGCCCTGACTAACCCACATTTTGATAAAATACTTCTTTGGATAGAAAACAGTTTAGACACAAGAACTGCATCAAGTGCCGCATACTCAATCTGTTCTTGTGAAAGATCCAAAGTCGACCAGTCAGAAGTCTGCTGTTCTTTTGATACCACTAAATTTAGCAATTCTTTCGCAAGGTCTTTCAATGCGGCAGACTTGCTAAGCCCGAGATCTTCCCGCAATTCCATGCGGTTGCCATTGATAACACGATCCATTAGCAGAGTACAGCCTATTTGTTTAGGATAAGCCCCCTTATGAATAAGATGCTTTAACTCAAACATCGCGTTATGAGCTACCATCGGCTTTTTCCAGATATCGTTTCCCAATACTTGCAATCCTCCAATCTTCATGATATCGAACACGTAGACGGTCTTGTTTCCATCAAAGAATTGTACCAGGCGAATCCCAGACTTACGCGGTTCCAATCCAGCTTGCTTGTCACTTGCAAAATCTGGAAGGCCATAAGTCTCGATATCCAAACCAAGCAAGTTTGATTGAGAAAGTAGGTGAGCCAAAGCTTGAGGCACAGCCAAACTATCGCATATATAAACAGCCTTTATTTCTAAAGATTTCAAAGAAGCCTCAACAAAATTCTCACGTATAGGTTTTTCAATTTTATCAGAAGACGCTAGAAAGGGCTTAATCGTAGAATCACTCACTACATATTTGCTACGCATCTCCGTTAAACGAAGCATACCTAAACCAAAAACCATAAAACCCTCCATGCGAGTGCTAAGATTTGCGAGTGTATTTTGTCGCGTCGCGACGCAGTTTTCATAGTGTCGCGTGAAATGTCGCGTGAAATCACCCCCCCTAGTGTTTGTGTATTTAGAGAGAGAGAATTATTTATATTTATATAAAAGGTAGCACATTCACGCGACACGCGACAAAAAAACAGGTTTGAAAAATTAGTGGGCAAAAACCTTAGCACTTGAAAAAAGGTATGGGTACATACATAAAAGACCCCGCATAAAATCGTCGCGTGTCGCGTGAAATACCTTATCGAGTTGTATTCCAATAACTTATCTATTTTTTCATCTGTCGCGGATGCGTCGCAAAGTGTCGCTGGTAACCGATTTTTGTCGCGTGAACATTTAATCTTTAACATGAATAATCCTAGGGTTTACTTCGTATCTTGGTTTTCCACCGCGTGCTATGTCGAACTGCAGCATCAATTTGTGTTCGATAAGAATAGGAATTATTTTTTCTTCAATGTCTGAAGTTTTTGTTCCTCTAACTCCTTTTGAAATTTGGCTGGCTAATAATAGAATAGGCTTTTCATGATCTTTGTATTGGGTCGCTTGCTTTTTTAACCACGCGACTACTTTTTGAAGGATATGCGCAGATCCCGTTTTGCTGTGTGTCCGTTGTGAATCTATTGCTTGTGCTAAAAAATATTCTTCTATGATTTGTGCACGCAGCCATTGCTCTTTAGATATAGGCGGTATTTGTCCATTAAAGTTGATGTCTTCGGCAGCGTCCAGCATAGCTAAGACTAGAGAAAATCTTGCCGCTATCGATGTGGCCTTTGTTGCTATTTCTTTGACATCTTCGAATTTTCCGTCTGCTCTCAACTCGATTTCAATTGCATTGTAAAATTCTCTTCTGGCTTCGGCGGCATCAGAACTTAGCTGAATTTCTATCGGTTTTTTAGGCTTCCAATTACGCAATCGCATAATGCTTTCTGTAAACACTTTGACTATTGCATGATCTAAGGGTATATCGGTTTCTTTCTCTAATCTAGAGCCCATTTGTGAATTTGGAATAACTAGACTGATTCGCGACACAAGTCCACTTTCTCTCATGCGGATGTCTTTGGATAAATCGGCCCACAGATCCGGTTGAATAAACGCTACTGTGGTCAATGCAGGTTTTCTTATAAGCATGTCTTCACCACCAAGGTGTCCTGAATTGCTACCAACACGAGAGCGGCTAATATCATCTCCCCACATGCCACCTAAGTAAAGAGCTTCTCCGCTTTCTCCATCCTTTGTGCCCAGAATCTTTTTAAAAATGCTTCTGGCATCGCTACTAAATACGCCATAGACACCTGCGTGTTCATATAGTTTTTGAAATAGTCGTGGGGAGGTGATATCATCCCCGAAATTGTATGGTTCCTGGGGAAAAGGCTTTTCACTAGCATAGAGTTCTTTAATACATTCTTGTGCGGTTTGTTTGTCTATTTTTTGATCTTTAAGTTGCCTTTTTAAATCTGAAACCTGTTCTTTGATTAATTCATTGTGTGCCCGTACCGCCGCTTTTTCTTTTGTGTAATTTTCAATTTCTTTATCTATCTCATCTTTTATGCCACTCAAGATTGCATCAAAGCATGAGGATTTTCTTTCTCCACTTGCTGCTACACCAGCAAGAAATAAACTAGCGTTGTGGCGAAGACCTGGTTTTTCTACAATCACAGCTTTTTTCCCTATCATTAAAGCTGCTATTCCCAGCCCAGGCAGAGTAGCCAAAGCAGGATCAACCCAATAAGCACGGCAGATTTCTTCTACAGCTTTTTTTAATACTGATGACAGCAGGGCTGTCGGAAATTCTGTATTTAAACTTTCTTCCTCTTCAATGTTTGCGGGATTTTCCCAAGAACACTCAATCGTTTTAGCTTGTTGCTTAGATGCCTGAAAGGTTTCTTTTGATTCTGTGATAACTTTACGTATAGTTCTTTTTCTATAGTCCTCACGTTCCCATTTTGGACGGTAAAGTTTTGAGTTACGGAATATGCGGTTGATTTGTTCAGGGTCTTGTGTATAGAAGGCTAACATGTAACACAATGCCAGATCGGCAGCAGAATCATCATTGCCGTAAGCAGAAGTATCCCCTTTGTCATATAAGGAAGCGAATTTGTCCGCGTTTTTTGCTTTCCTGCATAGAGTCAAGACTTCCTCGTCTGACATGGAAGGGCTTTTGATTTTCCTGGAATTCCCCGCGATAGCGTCTTCTTTAAATAAGTCATAGTAAAGATTGTTTAATATCTCCTGCGCTTCCGTGATATCGCTTCGATCCTCAACGATATTTCCGGTCAAAGTCATGAATTTATCACGGTCATAAATCTCTATGTTGCCATGCCTACATTTTTTTCCTGGTTTTTTTCCTTTAATAAAGATGTGCAGACCTGTTCCTGAGACGCTCATTTCCGTATAGGAAACCATGCTGTTTACAATGTTTTGAGCCTCTTGGAGTAAATTCCCTGTGGTAGGTTGTCGTATTTTGTCGAGATCTAAAACAGTGATGCCTAAATCCTCTGAAATAGCTACTGCGGGGAATAATTGACGAGTAGGATTTCCGTTGATGAAGGTTTCTACCTGTTCGAAAGAACCCCATGTTTGAGGGTCATTGATCTTGGCGTTTTGCCCATTTTTTGGGTTTAGAGGGAGTTTGTCTTTATCCAAGTCTGATACTACCCACACAGATTTATTTATGATATTTACAAAGGCCTTTTTAATAGCCTCTGGGTTACATTTTGTATTGTTTTCGATTTCGTTTTTTGATATATTTTGATGTGACATTAGTAATCTTCCAGTTACGTGTTCTACGCCTCTAGAAACGACCTAGAGGCTTTTTTCTGTTTATTTATATTTTTTCTCGTATTGTTCTATTAACTTAATTAAGGCGATTAGCTTATCAAAGCAATCGCTCTTTAACTCCTACAATCCCAATTCATCCGCAATCTCCCGACAGCAATGCTGGTATAGTTCAGGTGACAAGTCTTGCTTTTGAAGGTCTCTCTTCCTACGCTCATACTCCTCATAATCTGGATAGAGAGAGACGCGTTTATTAAATTTAAAATCAATTCCTAAATCTGATATGGTTACTGCATTCATGTTCCACTCCAAGGTTAACATGGTTTGGCCAAGATGGTTGGGATCAGCTTGGCCTTAATTTAACTTTATTTTGCAAGTGTGGTTAATAGGTTGTTTCTAAAGTACTCCAAGACGGCACTGCGCGGCACTACCGTTCGTTTTGGCGATACTTTAATAGAAGGTATTGCCCCTCGTTTGAGAGCTGCATTTGCAGCCGAGTAGCTACCGAAGAGACCCAAATCAATTAGTTGATTAGAGGTAAAATAGGGTTTATCACCCAGGAAATTATTAAATTCTTGTACCAGAGACTCTGTTGAAGTTGACGTTGACATTCTTGCCTCCTTCGGCTATATTTTTAGCTTTTAGAGGCACAAAACATGCGATTTAGGACATTTCAATTTTTTTAACGCATATCTACACTGATCATCGTAAAAAAAGTATTTTTTTCATTGAAGTATCCAGCACTCTTTGGTATTTAAGAGTACAAAATATAAAAGAAAGAGAAGTGGGCAGCTGTCCACAAAATCGAGGCTATAAGTGCTGATTCCACTTATAGCCTTTCCTGTTTCTTTATATTTTTTTGCACACATTCCGTGCCTTTTTTTAAAATTATTATTTAAATTAGCATTTTATCATTTTGCTTTCTGTTGTGCTAGTAATTTCTTTTACTCTGTATTTATTCAAGTTTGTTTTTTCGATCTTCTGAATTCCTTAACTCCTTAACTTTCGAATATCAGTGTTTGAACATTCTCTTGAGCCATCGGGAAACGTCGTTTTCAGAAGTAAGTACTTCCATTTGCATTGCTTCTTCTAGTTGCAGGAAGTTGTCAATTAAAGCGCGAATTAATGTGTTAGTAGTGATTCTTTCTTTATCGTTTCTTCCCTTTAGATCTTTTGCCCGAAACTTCATTAGCTTTTTGGCTACGCGGTCGAGCCCATTTTTCTGTTCTGTGTTTAGCAACACTGTTACTTTATCGAATGTCTGCCATTTTGGCTGTATAGACTCTGGTGTACTTTCCGATGGAGGAATGAGGTGCTCTCTCCCTGTGTTTTCTTTCGGTTCTATAGCTATTTCCTGACGTCCTTCTTTTTGGTGCAGAGAATCGCCAGTTTGGGACGCCTGCTTTGCCGATTTTTTTAATGCACCAAACAGACTATTTTTTGTATCGCCAGTGTTAATTGCCATTAAGCTTTCTCCAACCTTTTTATCAATTCGCACGTCACGTTTAGATAATCGGAATAGCCTTTTCCTTTAACTGTTTCCGTTTGAAAGATTGTTTGCTTTTTCTGCGGGCATGCTTTCAATTTTGTGTTTATCCTGATAACATTTTGAAAAACATCGTCTAGGAATGTGTCACGGAGTATTTTCTCAACATCACTTGAGATACCTTCTCGACGGTCTACCATTGTCAAAAGATATCCTAGATTACGTATAGAGTGATTTAGGATTTTTATTTGATCTATCGTTTTGATAAGATTTTTTATTCCGACTAGAGGGAGGTATTCCGCACTGACAGGAACAAGGTAGTAATCGCTTGCAATTAGGCTATTTACTGTTGTAAGTCCTATGTGGGGCTGATTATCGATGACAACAAAATCGTATTCACCGATCTGGTCTTTCTTCAGTATATTCTTGAGCTTGTTTTCGCGTCCGAATGCAGAATGTAGCTGTAAATCCAAATCGATCATTGATTCCCCTGAGGGTGCAATGTGAAGGTTATCGACCTGAGTTTTCCTGACAATCGATTTCAGAGACACCTTTTCGTTTAGAATCGCCTCAGCAATATTTTTTTCGTTCTCATCCAGGTCGCCAATTAAACTGTGAGTTAGATTCATTTGTGTATCTAGGTCTATTGTGAGAACCTTTTTTCCAAGCTTTGCCAAGCCGGCGGAAATATTAACCGTCGTTGTTGTTTTTCCGACACCGCCTTTGTGGTTGATAACCGAAATAATAGTCGGCTTCATTCCTGTGCTCCATTCATGCTACGTGCATGTGTATCATGTTCAACTTTAGCTTTAATCCATCCTTCAAGTGATTGCTTATGAAAGCGCCAGACGCGTCCCATTTTAAATGCGGGTATTTGCCCAGAACGGATGTATTTATATAATGTTGGCTTGGCAACTCGTAAAAAATTGCAAGCCTCTTGCATGTTCAGGACTTCCATTTCATTTCCCTTTTGTTTGTAAAACGGAATGAAACACGAAAATGGATTTTTTGGTCAACACAATCTTGTGATTTCATGTGATATCTTCAATTCGATTGATATTGCATACGTAAATCTCTGCGAACCTCTTGATTTCAGGAGTTGGTTAGTTTAGAAGCTCTTAACTTTAGGAGTTAAGGAGTTCTGAAGTTCTGGAGCTAAGAAGTTTGGAAGATCAGAGCTCGGGAAGTCCGGTGTTTTACGGTTGAGCGGTTGAGCTGTTCGTCAATCTTAGGAGTTCTAAGGCCTGGGAGTTCTAGAGATTGTAACTCCTTAACTCAAGAAGTTAAGGACTTTTGAAAAAGACACTTATTGCTGCGAGCTCTGGAAATTACAGAACCTATGGAACACAAACTCTATCGCTTAGCCTTTAGTTTCTCACTTATGAGGTTGTGGAGTTGAGAGTTTTCCAAGTTCATAGACTAAGAAATTTAGGGGTGGCAAATCCTGTAACGTGTAGATATCAAGTTAAGGACTCCTATAGTTAAGGACTCCTTAACTACAGGAGTTAGGAACTTAAGAACTTCTAGAGATGCGGAGTTTACTGGCTATCGATTCAGAGATCTGTTCTTCTGTGCTGCATCCCCTTAAATCTATACCGCTATCTTGCACGGCTGCAATTAGCCCACGCAGCAAGCCGCCTCGATCCAGTATAGCACCCGTCTGCTCGCGGATATCGGCGCATAAGCGATCAAGCCAAAGAATGTCGCGAAGCCTTAGAGTTAGGCTGGCTTTTGTGTAATCTTGCGGTAATGGTGGCCGACCGGCCTGCTTGGCAAGGGGCGCGAATGTTTTTGCTGATTTGGACTCAGCGGTTGCTGTCGGCTTAGATGGTTTTGCCTTAGCCGACTTGGATTTACTCTGAGTTTTTGGTTTGGGAGGCACGTTATTTCCTTTGTTAATTTTAGACATCTAAAATACTAAATATTTATACTTACACAAACCCATACATTAAAAGTTTTAGTAATGCAAGGTGAAATTTATCCATACCTCTAACATTCTTCATACAAAAAATACTAGACTGATAAAATACCAGTGTGTATAATGCTACTTATATACACAAATTAAACAAGGATGTAAAACCGCAATGGAAACCACGCTAAACTTACCAACCGCAATCGAAAATTCTGCTCTTGCCATAAATTCTTATCAGCAACACAAGCAACTCAAAGAAGAAATTTTCTGGCGCGGACTGGCCAATATCCCGCTCAATCTGGCGATAGAAGAATGGTTAGAAGGTTTAGCGCCACTAACGAAGAAAAATTACCAATCAGGGGTGCGCCAACTTAGCGCATTACATATCTTAAACCTTGGCCTCTCTGTGCAGCAGTTTGCGGATGTCGAACATGATGACGTAATCGACCGCATTAAAAAGATTCCAGAGCTATCCGAAGCCACAAAACAAGCACGGGCAGCGCTATATATTAGCCTAACGCGCTTCCTGTCTAGGAAAACCAAGGGCATTGTCAAGCGGGCGATTCCTTGCAAGGAAGGCTCCCTAGAGACAACCAAGACTTTTGGGTCAACTCGCCGCTCTGTGAAAAGCGAAGCTTTAACACCGGTTGAGTGGGCGTGTCTGATTGACGCTCTGAAGAACAGGCGCGATGCTATTATTGTAAAGCTGCTATTGCAGGGCGCGAAGAGAATTAGCGAAGTTCTCAGTCTCACAATAGACAAAGTGGATTGCGATAAACGCGAAGCTCACTTCAAGCAAAGCAAAACACGTGGGGAGGAAGTGGAAATCACTGTCACTTTACCAGAAAACCTAGCTAACGACCTGAGGGAATACATAGGAGAGCGGAAAACTGGCTTTGTGTTCCAAACAAGAAATAAAGAGAATAAAAACCCTATTCAACACAATCAGGTGTATAGGGCAATGAAAAAAGCTGCGGTTTTAGCGGGAATAAAAAAGAACATACATCCGCACGTGATGCGAACAAGCGCCATTACCCATCACCGAAACAAAGGTGTTCCAGATTGCGAAATCTTGCGTTTGACCGGCCACGCTTCAACGCAAATGATGAACAAGTATGACAAGACTTCGCAGGCCGAAAACGCTTCTAAACGCTTCGCCTTAGTGTGAAGAGCAAGTATAATTTAAGAAGTAAATAGCAAGTGGCGCAGCAACCAGCAACAAAGATAGAGTATAAGTGCATTTTATGAGTGAAAAACAAGATAGAACAGAACCGTACACAAACTTTTTTGTAAAGGTTTGGGAGGATATTACCTGTGAGTATTGCGAGTTAAGGCAAGGTGATGCACCTAAAGTTAAATTTCACAGAGATCATATTATACCGAAGAAATTTGGAGGCACGGAGGACTTTGAAAATATAGCTTATGCCTGTGCACCATGCAACTATAAGAAAGGAAGCTCACTAGGCTGCCAAACATTATCAGGAAGAAAGGGTAAGTCTGACTTGCTTGAATTTAAGAATGGCGCATGGAGGATGCCTAATTTTCTATGAACAGTTTCAGAGCATCAAATCATGGAACATGGGGGATGTTGCTGCGGTATGCCGAGGCTGCCAAAGGCTTTGAAGACAGTGCTATTTCAGTCTTAGGCGTTTGATAGTGTGCTGAAAAGCTATATGGTTTCAAATCGGACAGGGCGGAAATGTTATCAAGAAAGTAAGCCTTGTTTCCTAATCCAGAAGAAATTAAAAGAAGTTTTCGGATTCTGCCAAAATGTTTTATGGAATATAATTGAATGCGAGTGAGGAGAATATGGAACCGATAAAAAAAACAGTTAAAGCACGCTCTAAAAAGATGTCTGTTGCTATTCCTGCAAAAGAGGAGTTGGAATATGAAAAAGATTTTTCTAAATGGGCTAAAAATCAAGCGAAATTTTTAAGAAATCGGGAGTTTACAAAATTGGATATGGGCAACCTGGTAGAGGAGATCGAGGACTTGAGCAAACGAGAACGCGATAAGTTAGCTAGCCATTTAGAAAATTTGTTAATGCATAAGCTGAAAGTAAAATTTCAGCCTGGAAAACACGCAAAATCATGGGATCTTTCTATCAAAGCAGCAGACCACAAAGTTCAAAAAGTGCTAAAAGAGAATCCTAGCTTAAAACCCAAACTAAAAGACATAGTTAAGGATGCCTTTTTCTCTGCCCGACTTAAAGCAGCCCTGGAAACTAAGTTGGAAGAAGATACATTTCCAGAGGAATGTCCTTGGAGCTTAAAAGAATTATTCTCTGATCTTGAGAAAAAATATTTATAATATTTTCCGGCACATTCTTCTGCCTTGGGGTAGACCCAACGGCCGTGTCACCAGCCGCTACTTGGATTAATTCAGCTGAATTCTGGCATTCATATCGAGGTCAAACCGACCATACGTGCTCACATGTTTCCAAATTTGGGTGAGCCTCAACAAACGTCACTAAAGTTCCATAAGATTTTAGCCCATTTGTTTAAACTCACCCTGTATCGTATGAACTAGAAAGAACTTTTAAATTTAACAAGGCCTATATGAGAGCATCCTCTCA
>Ga0206882_1071_pt1 | contig 20698 bp, 20 predicted proteins | sample Alteio_BWOrgCont_4_FD_152908 | JGI IMG/M metagenome (GOLD analysis project Ga0206882, IMG submission 152908) | Enriched cells from forest soil in Barre Woods Harvard Forest LTER site, Petersham, Massachusetts, United States -... | ecosystem: Environmental > Terrestrial > Soil > Temperate forest > O...
AACCTCGGTTATGGTACAACTCGGCAGGGTTAAAGGCAACAAAATGGTCGACATGCAGTTAACCAACAATAAATTAATTAAGCGTGGTACAGCTATGATAGAAAATGAGCTGCAAATAAATAAACTGAACGCCCGGAAGCTATTACTGAAATACGGTAGTGTAAGAAAGGCCATACAACAACATAACGGTAAATGAGAAGCGTAAAGAAGAAACATATTCCGTTTATTATTTTGGTTATGGTGCTTGGGGTTATGGCTCTTACTAATCCCGGTAAGGAGCATTTCCAGGAATATGCGAAGAAGCAGCTTGTAAAGAGAAAGTTCACCGAGCAATACATTAAGGACAGCCTTATATTAGATGGTACATCTAACTATTTATTTGTATCGCAATATAGTTTCCATATTAATGATAATGGCGTACCCATGCAGGGTACCTATGTAGGTATGTTTAATTCTTTCTTTGAGCTCGGTGGTTTTACAAGAAAAGACGATTAAATGTTATCGAAAGCCCAGATAAAGCTGATAAAATCATTGCACAACCAGAAATTCAGAAATGAAACGGGGTTGTTTATAGCCGAAGGAAAGAAAATAGTTGAAGATATTTCCGACTCGGATATTGAGATTGCATATACCTATGCTACCAGCCGTTACCATGGCGATATCCAACATATAACTATTACGGAAGATGAGCTTGACCAGATAAGCGCGCTTTCAACTCCGCAGGGCATTTTAGCATTATGTAAAATACCTGCATATAATAACCAGTTACCCGATTTAAGCAATTCTCTTGCATTGGCGCTTGACGATATACGCGACCCCGGCAACCTGGGTACAATAGTGCGAATAGCCGATTGGTTTGGTATTAACCATATTTTCTGTTCGCAGGAAAGCGTTGACCTTTACAATACGAAAGCTGTTCAGGCCACAATGGGTTCTATTGCCAGGGTGAATGTGTATTATACTAATCTAACAGAAATACTTAGAGATTATATTAAAAAAGGAGTTCCTATATACGGAGGAATACTGACAGGGGAAAACATATATGCGCAGGAATTAAAGACCAACGGTATTATTGTAATTGGTAATGAAGCCAATGGAATATCGGAACCTGTTTCACGATGCATAACCCACACCATGTCTATACCTTCATATGCTACCGGCAAAGGGCCTGAATCGCTTAATGCAGCTGTAGCTGCGGCGGTAATTTGCGCCGAGTTCAGGAGGAGGCAACAAATGTATTCTTAACATTTTTTAACACCTCTCATTTTCAATAGCTTTTAATTTTGGCATGCTTTAAAAAACTCTATGGAAGTAGTTATTAAGAACCTGGTAAAGAAATACGACGGCCACAAAGCCGTCGACAATGTAAGTTTCCAGGTAAATAAGGGGGAGGTGCTTGGCTTCCTGGGTCCTAACGGCGCAGGTAAAAGTACTACCATGAAAATAATTACTTGTTACCTGGCCCCTTCGGAAGGCGATGTAGAAGTAGGAGGATACTCTATTTTAAGGGAGCCTGAAAAAGTAAAACAGCTCATAGGCTATTTACCTGAAAACAATCCGCTATATCTTGATATGCCTGTAATAGACTTTCTCGAATTTTCTGCTTTGCTGCAAGGAGTAAGAAAGGATATGGTACAAAAGCGTATACGTGAAATGGTAGTGGTTTGCGGATTAGGAGGGGAAAAGCATAAATTAATCGGGGAACTTTCTAAAGGGTATCGCCAGCGTGTGGGCCTTGCACAGGCTATGATACACGACCCGCAGGTACTTATACTTGATGAACCGACCACAGGACTTGACCCCAACCAGATTATAGAAATACGTAAGCTGATAAAAGAACTGGGTAAAGAGAAGACAGTAATCCTAAGTACGCATATTTTACCTGAAGTAGAGGCTACCTGCGACCGCATACTTATTATAAATAAAGGAAAAATTGCAGCCGACGGAACCGCCGCAAACCTCAGAAGCGCCGTACAGGGCAGGGAAATAATACGTATCAAGGTTGAAGACGGGCAAATGACTGATATCATGGCTGCATTGCACACCATACCATTTGTTACCAAGGTTGATGAAGTATTGGGTAAAGAAAATACCTTCGAGGTGCAGACAGAAAGAATGGGTTCGCCTAAACGCGAGATATTTAAAATGTGCGTAGAAAAAGGATGGATACTTACAGAAATGACTCCTTTTGAAACCAGGCTTGAAGATATTTTCCACGATTTAACTACCAATTAAAGGTATGAGAGCGATATTAATTATAGCACGGAAAGAGCTGCAATCATTTTTTGATTCATTGATTGCATATGTGCTGCTTATTGTGTTTCTGGCCATTACCGGGTTCTTTACATGGTTGCTGGAATCAGATGTTTTCTTTATTAAGCAGGCCACGCTGTCCGTATTTTTCGGTTATGCCAATTTTGCTTTACTCATTTTCATTCCGGCCGTTACCATGAAAATGCTGGCAGAAGAAAACAAATCGGGTACTATTGAATTGCTACTTACAAAGCCAATAACCAACTGGCAGGTATTGTGGGGTAAATTCCTGGCTTGCCTGGCGCTTATTGTTTTTGCACTGTTATGCACATTGCCGTATTACATTACCGTTGCTAACCTGTCTGTAGGTAAATTCGACCATGGTGTTATTTTCTGCGGCTACTTTGCTATTCTTCTTACAAGCGCTGCCTATATCAGTATTGGCCTTTTTGCAAGTAGTATTAGTAACAACCAGATTGTATCTTTCTTAATCGCCCTGGTAATCGGGGTTATTTTCTTTTTCATTTTCGGTATGGTATCAAACGTATTTGGCGGGGCATTGGGAGATACATTGAATTATCTTGACTTTATGTCGCATTATGGCTCCATATCGCGGGGTGTGGTTGACAGCAGGGACCTTATTTATTTCGGAAGTATAATGTTGCTGGGCATGGTTCTTTCAGAGTTATCCCTTTCTAAACGTACCATATCGGAATAAGCTATGAAGAAGAAACGCAGTTTATACACGGGTATTTTATTGATTGTAGCAATTATTGTTGTTGTTAACGTAATTTCCTATTCATATTTCTTCCGGCTCGATTTTACGCGGGATAAGCGATACACCCTCAGTAAGCCGACGCTTACCCTGCTTAAAAACCTGAAACAGCCGGTAACGGTTACGGCATACTTTACTGAAAACATGCCCGACCCGACATTTACACAAAGCCGCAACGACTTTAAGGAGATGCTGATAGAATATGCTATGCAGTCGGGAAATAAGGTGGTGTATAATTTCATTGATCCTGATAAGAGTGATTCAACCGAAAAGGAAGTCATGAAGAATGGCATTCGCCCTACTACTGTAAATGTCAGAGAAAAAGACGGGCTGAAGAGTAAGCGGGTTTTCCTGGATGCTATTGTAAAATATGGCGACAAAACAGATAATATTTCACTGGTAGTTGCAGCTGCTAACGGCGCCGGAAGAATTTTGCCGTCAGGCGGGCCCATGGAAAATTTGCTGACCCAAAGCATTAAGAAATTAACAGTTGACAGGAAGCCCGATGTTGCATTATTGCAGGGCAATGGTGAACCAAAAATGGAAGCTATAAGGCAGCTTTATGAAAGCCTTAAGGAAATGTACGATTTCCATGAACTGCAATTATCAGATTCTTCAGCAATACCTGAAAGTGTTAAAACAATAATTATCATTGACCCTAAGGATACTTTCAGTACGGTACGCCTTAGAAACCTGGATAATTTCCTTGCCCGCGGCGGAAGCATGTTTATTGCATATAGTGGCCTTAGTGATGACCTGCAATACCTGAAAGGCAAAGCAGTTAACAATGGATTTACACCATGGTTAGCCGCTAAAAATATTATGGTCGACCCTAAGTTTATTATTGATGAACGCTGCGACAACATTAATGTTCCTTCCCAGCAAAGCTTTGGTGGCAGGCCATTATACCAGCAGATGCCTTTCCCTTTCGCTGTAGATATTGTAAACCTTACAAGTCACCCGATAACACAAGGGGTGAGCGCTTTATCACTCCCTTTTGTTTCCGATATTAAGTTTACGGGAGATACCAATAAACAAAAATATATTCCGTTGGCTTACACCTCTGATAGAACGGGATTGCTCCCCGCACCGGTAGATTTTGACCTGAACCATAACTGGACCATCAATGACTTTCCGTTGGCTAACTTACCCGTAGCCGCTGCAATAACGGGTGTAAATGGGAATAAAGATGCAAAGATTGTGATAGTAAGCTGCGCCGGGTTTGTAATAAATGGCACCGGGCAGCGCCCTGTTCCCCAATCGGAGGACAACATAAACCTTGTGGTTAACTCTATTGACTGGCTTAGCGATGATACGGGCCTTATTGAATTGCGCAGCAAGGTTGTTAAGCCTGTTCCTATTAAAGACGTAAGCGATTCAATGAGGACATTTTTAAAGTACATGAACTTTTTACTGCCCATTTTACTGGTTATTATTTATGGTGCAGTGCGCATGCAAATGAAGAGAAGAAAACGCGTTAAACGTATGGAAGAGACTTATGTTTAAGAAGGTTAACAACAAACAGCTTTTACTTATCCTCATTGTTCTTATTGGTATTTATGCCATAGGCTCATATATTAAGAAGAAACGAAACGAAGATACTTTTCATACCAATATAATACCTAAGCTTGATACCAATAGGGTTAATTGCATGTTCATATACCCTAAGGGAGCAAAAACTCCGATACGATTCGATTTGAAAGGTAATACATGGATGGTATCGCAGGATGGAATTACATCTAGGGCTGAACAAAGATCTGAACATTACGTTATACAGCAATTGCAACAGATAAGCCCCGACCGCCTGGCTACTAATGATCGCCAGAAGTGGAAAGACTATGATGCTACAGATTCAACGGGCACAAGGGTAGTATTGCTTTATGGTAAGGATACAGCCTTAGATGTGTTGGTGGGCAGGTTTTCTTACGTAGCTGCACAGAAAATGGCGCTTAGCGCTGTTAGGCTAAACGGGCAAAAAGAAGTATATAGTGTGGAGGGTTTCCTCTCCATGAATATTACAAACGAATTCAATGCCTGGAGAGATAAGGTGATTATACCTATGGAATACAAGGGGTGGACTAAGCTTAACTATACTTATACCGACAGCAGTTTTAGCGCCGCTACAGATGCATCGGGCGGGTGGCTGGTTGATGGCAATAAACCCGATTCGCTTGCCGCAATTGGTATTATAAACAGGCTTACCCAGCAAAACTACGGGCAGTTTGTAAATAAATTCGACACCAATGCCGTTAAGCCTATTGCTGAACTTACCATTGCAGATAATACACACGCTATTGTTACGCTAAAAGCGTATCCGGCGGATTCTTTAAATAAATATGTAATTACCTCAACCATGAACCCCGGAGCCTATATGAGTGGTGCAAGAGGCGGAATGTTCGATAACATATTTGTAAGCAAAAAGACTTTCTTTAAACATCCTGAAGCTCCTAAAACACCTGTTAAAAAGAAAGGAAATAAATAACAATTTACAATTGAAAACATGGAACGTATAACACATTTTGAAATCCCTACCGATTCCCCCGATAAATCGATATCGTTTTATAGCAAAACATTTGGCTGGAAAATGCAACAATGGGGAGAACATGAATACTGGCTTGTAACAACAGGTGAGGAAGGTAAACCGGGCATTAACGGCGCCATTATGAAAAAGCGCGACCCAAGGCAACCTGTTGTAAATTCAATAAACGTCAAGGATATTGATGTCTCGATAAAAGCCATTGAAGCCAACGGGGGCAAAATAGTAGTGCCTAAATCAACCATTCCGGGTGTTGGGCACCTTGCATATTTCACTGACCCCGATGGCAATATTTTCGGTGTAATTCAGGATGATAAGAACGCGAAGTAACCCGCTTCACTTTCAAAACATATTATTACTTTATATTTAGGGCATAAACATCTTTACCCCTGATGAAAAAGTATATTGTTCTATTGTTGATTCCGCTACTAAGTTGCTGCACTCACCCGCTTAAAGATATTGAAGCAGGCAGGGTTAACCTGCCTAATGGCTGGAAACTTACCCCTGTAGGTTCTAAAATAAGGCTTGGCGATTTGCCACTTAATATAGCAGTAAGCCCCGATTCAAAATATGCCGCTGTTACCAATAATGGTCAAAGTGTACAATCCGTAATGCTTATTGATGTACAAAAACAAACACTTTCTGATAGTGTAGGCATACCTGCCTCATTTCTTGGACTGGCATTCAATTCAGATGGAAGTAAATTGTATGCATCCGGAGGAAATGAAAATATTATTCGCATTTATAATGTAATCGGCGGCAAACTGTCGCTTGCGGATAGTATTGTTTTGGGTAAACCCTGGCCGAACAAAATATCTCCTACAGGCCTTTGTGTTGATGATTTAAATAAAAGAGTATTTGTTGTAACCAAGGAAGACAGTTCACTTTATATCATTGATACGCCGACAAAAAAAATAACAGAATCATTCAAATTACCCGCAGAAGCATATACATGCACCTACAACAACGACAGGCATCAATTATTTATCAGTGTATGGGGAGCAGGAGAGGTATTGGTTTATTCAACTATGGGTGTAAGTTTTAGCGATACTATAAAAGTTGGTGGTAACCCTAATGATATGGCGCTTACAAAAGATGGGAAGTATCTTTTTGTTTCTAATTCAAATGATAACAGCGTGTCCGTAATATCAACAGCCGATGATAAAGTGATAGAAACATTGAATGCTGCCCTTTATCCTAATTCACCTGAAGGTTCAACAACCAATAGTGTTGGTTTAAGCAAAGACGATAAAACACTTTATATTGCCAATGCCGACAACAATTGCCTGGCAGTGTTTGATGTGAGCCACCCGGGAAATTCAAAATCAAAGGGGTTTGTACCGACAGGTTGGTACCCGACCTGTGTAAGGGTTGTTGATGGAAAGATATGGGTTACTAATGGTAAAGGATTTGTATCCGTACCTAATCCGCACGGCCCAAATCCAACAAAACCAAGGGAAAAGGCATCGTATAAGAAAGGCGATAACCAACCTAAGGTACAATACATAGGTGGTGGTTTATTAATGGGCGGAATGAGTATTATACCTGAGCCAAATACAAAGTTACTTGCTCAATATACTCATGCTGTTTATAATAACACTCCTTACAAGGCCGATAGCTCAATACAAGCGGGTATTCCTAAAAACAGCCCGCTTCTTAAAACCGGAGATAAAGCAGAAATGCCTTATGTGTTTTATGTAATGAAAGAAAACCGTACGTACGACCAGGTATTGGGCGATGAACCAAATGGCAATGGTGATACTTCATTATGTCTTTTTCCTAAAAAAATAACCCCTAATGAACATGCGCTTTCTGAGCAATTTGTTCTGTTAGATAATTTTTACGTAGACGCGGAAGTAAGTGCCGATGGCCACAATTGGAGCATGGCGGCCTATGCTAATGATTATACAGAGAAAACATGGCCAACCAGTTATGGTGGAAGAGGCGGTACATACGATTACGGAGGCAGCCGCAAAATAGCCTTGCCGCTCGATGGATTTATCTGGGATAATTGCACAAAGCACAATGTATCGTGGCGTAATTATGGGGAATTTGAAGATGAGGGCAAGCCCTACCTTAAAGAACTGCAGCTAAATAGCTGCAAGGCTTACCCAGGTTGGAACCTGGCTGTACATGATACATACAGGGAGCAGGTTTGGGAAAAAGATTTTGATTCACTGGTAGCTATTAATGCCGTACCAAAATTCAGTATTATTTATCTGCCCGACGACCATACCAGCGGATTAGCCAAAGGGGCATTTAGCCCGTATGCATCGGTGGCTGATAACGACCAGGCGCTTGGAAAATTAGTTGACCATCTTTCAAAAAGCCCGATATGGAAACATTGCGTGGTGTTTGTAATGGAAGACGATGCACAGAACGGCCCTGACCATGTGGATGCCCACCGCAGTATAGCTTTTATGGCCGGCCCCTATGTGAAAAGACATTTTACGGACCATAGCATGTATACAACCTGTTCAATGATTAAGACAATGGAGTTGCTGTTAGGCCTGCCTACCATGAGCCAGTATGACGCAGCAGCAAAACCCATGTGGAAATGCTTTACCGATACTGCTGATTTCTTCTCATACGCATACATTCCGGCAGGGGTTGACATTGAACAGCGGAATACTGCTTATAACGATTTGATGAAAAAGTCGGACAACTTTGATTTGCGGCAGGAAGATAAGGTACCTGAAAACCTATTTAATGAAGTGTTATGGATAGCCATAAAAGGCAACAAACCCATGCCACCGGCAAGGCACTGCGCTTTTGTTATGCCTATTGACAAAAGCCTTATGGGAGATGATGATGACGATGATGGGGACGGGTATTAAAATTAAAAAATAGTTAGTTCAGGTATTTTTTGTTTTGAAAGTGGTTGCTAATATTTATATTAGCTTTCTGAAATGCACCACTGATGAACAATTATAAAATAGAGGTAGAGGAAAAACATAACTACAACCAGCGGTTGTTTCTCGACTTTTTGTTCAGCCTGGGAATTATGGGAATTTTTGTTGGTGTAAGTGAGTACAGCCATCCTCAAGACATAAAGAGTTTCCTGCCAATTGTTACAATATTTATGGTGTTTGCCTCTATTTTCCCTTTTTCACGGGAAAGGTATTTTATTACCGATATTGAGGTTAACAACAACCAGGTATACATTAAATATAAGGATAGGTCGGAGGAAAAGGAAATTAACGGAGATGCCAGGGATTTTACATTTGAAAAGCGATACACAGGCGGCAAAAACCCGGAGCCCTATCTTAGAATTTCTTATAATAGCGACGAAACAGTAATTAAGCAATACCTGGGTAATAATTGGAACCGTCAGAGCTTTGATGATGTATTGGTAGGCATAGGTATTGAAACCCCATCAATGCCATGGTTCAGGCAAGAAAGCCTTGTAAATGCTGTTAGGAGCCTTTGGAAGAAGGTGCCAGGGGAAAACGCCTAGGCCACTTAGCTTCATTTACTCTTGTAAACCATCACTTATAACCCATAACTGCCTTTCCCTGTCAACCTGTCCTGTTCTATGCCTTTGGCATAGTTTTTGATGATATATTTGCAGCCTTTTAAGAAATACTATTTATTATGAAAGACAAGAAATCGGAAACCCCTGAAGAGAAAGAACCAATTGAAGCAGCTGAGGCTAAGGAAGCGGCTGAAATAAAGGAAGAGTCTAATTTGGTTGGGGATATAGAAGGTAAACTAAAAGAGATTAGCGATAAATATACCCGCCTTTATGCCGAATACGATAACTACCGTAAACGTTCGGCCAAAGAAAAGGTAGATATGATAAAATTTGCCGGGGAAGAAACCATTCTAAGCTTTTTACCTATTGTAGATGATATGGAAAGGGCCCTGGCACATCATAAAACAGGGGAGCTTAAAGAAGGATTGGAGCTTATCTACAACAAAATGGTGAAGATATTAACGGCCAAAGGCATTCAGCCCATGGGCGAAAAGGGCGAGGTGTTTGACCCTGAAGTGCATGAAGCTATTACAAGCATGCAGTCGGAAGAACTAAAAGGCAAAATAGTGGATGTAGTAGAAAAAGGATACACCTTAAACGGGAAAGTAATACGCCACGCCAAAGTAGTAGTAGGCGCATAATTAATAGTTTATGGCAAAACAGGATTTTTATGAGATTTTAGGCGTTGGTAAAGGCGCTTCGGAGGATGAGATAAAAAAGGCATACCGCCAGAAGGCTTTACAGTACCACCCCGACCGTAACCCGGGAGATAAAGCCTCAGAAGATAAATTTAAAGAAGCTGCAGAAGCATACGAGGTATTGAGCAACCCTCAAAAGCGCCAGCGTTACGACCAGTTTGGCCATGCAGGCGTTGGCAGCAGCGCCGCGTCTGACGGTGGCATGGGTGGTTTTGGCGGAGGTGCAGGCTTCCACAATATGGAAGATATTTTCAGCCGCTTTGGCGATATATTCGGAGATTTTGGCTTTTCAGGTGGTGGCGGAGGCAGGCACGTTAACCGTGGCTCTAACCTGCGCATTAAACTTAAGCTTACACTGCAGGAAATAGCGCATGGCGCTGAAAAGAAGATAAAAGTGAACAAGCAATTATCTTGTAAAGAATGCCGTGGAACAGGCGGGGCAAAGGGTTCAGGGTTTAATACCTGTAATACCTGCCATGGTTCGGGTTATGTTACACGTGTACAGCGCACGTTTATTGGCCAGATGCAGACAACATCGCCTTGTCCTTCATGTGGTGGAGAGGGTAAAATTATTACTGATAAATGTAAAGCCTGTCATGGTCATGGTATAGTTAATGGAGAAGATGTTATTTCGGTTACCATACCTGCAGGAGTAGAAGATGGCATGCAACTTTCGGTTAGCGGACAAGGTAATGCTGCCCCACGCGGAGGCATAGCCGGAGATCTGATTATACTTATTGAAGAAATAGAAGACGAACACCTGAAACGCAATGGTGTTAATTTATACTACGACCAATACCTTAATATGGTAGATGCTATTTTAGGCACTACAGTTGAGGTTCCTACACTTGATGGTAAGGCGAAAGTAAAAATTGATGCCGGCACACAGGGCGGAACAATCCTGCGGTTGAAGGGTAAAGGCCTGCCAAGGGTTAACCAGTATGGCAAAGGAGATATATTGGTTAATATAAATGTGTGGACTCCTCAGAACCTTAGCTCTGACGAAAAGAAGATGATGGAAAACCTGCGCAAGTCACAGAACTTTGCACCTAAGCCGGGTAAAAAAGATAAAAGTTTTTTTGAGAGGATAAAAGAGATATTTGAGTAAGAAAACTATTGCTTTATAATTTCCTTACAGGCTGATTGACCCTCTTGGTTTAGTTGAATTATATATATTCCCGTCGGGATATTGGCGGGAAATTCCAGTTTATTACTGAAGGTTCCAGGTGTTTGCATGTTCTCGCTCATTAGCCCGGTAATTTTCTTGCCATCTAACGAATATAGGTTTATTGTTACCCTGCCTGCATTCATTAATGAATAGCTGATTGTAAAATCTGTTTTTACAGGATTGGGGTAAATATTCAACTTAGCAAAATTAGCCTCAATGGGGTTTATACCAGTTGTGCTATCTTGCGGGAAGTGAACCGAATCCCGGTATATCTGCCCTGTTTTCTTTTTATCAATACTTCCGCAGTTGAAACAGGCATAAAAATTCACAGCTCCAACACCTGTGCCTGGGGCTGTCCACTTAAATGACCATACGCACGAATCTGTTCCGGTATAACTGCTGGAAGTCTGTGTCATCCATTCAGACGGCAAAGAGCTTATTATTTGAGTGGAGCCTGCGCCCGAGGTAATAATATTCGCCAATGCACCCACTACCGCACCGGTTGTTGAATTCTGTGGGGTACATTCAAATCCAAAGTTCGAATTCTCTCCTGAAGTTTTGCTTACTGCTTTGCAGGTAATAGTATACGTTGTTCCCGGTACATAACCTGCTGATGGTATATTTGAACTTATCCAGCCTAGAGGTGCTTGCTGCGCTGCATAAGTGGTATGGCAACCACCTTCAGCGCAAGTGTTACGATCATAAGGTGAGCCGGAAGTAAAAGCGGGCGCGCCGGCAGCATGTGTGTTCCCTGTCTCCACATTTGTAAAAAAAGCAGATATTCCCACAATAAGAAAAGCAAAAGCAGAAAGGATTATTCTTTTCATAAATGAAATTTGATTGGCGAAAATATCCTTAAAGAATGGTCGCATATACCTGTAATTCAATATTTAACGTTGATTTAATATAGGCGGGAAATTGTGGTGAGATATTTATGAACCAGCGAAAGGGTCTTGTTAGTAAATAATGGGGGCATGTAAAGTGAATATTTAAGTACTTTCGTTGCTATATAAGTACTTTGTTATGTCCGACATTATTACCGCACGAAATGTTGTTAAGCGTTATGATAAGCATACCGCCCTTAACGATGTTAGTATTAATGTGCCCGAAGGTTGTATATATGGCTTACTGGGCCCAAACGGAGCCGGTAAAACATCAATGATTCGCATTATTAACCAGATTACCGCACCCGATAGTGGTGAGATTTTGTTTAATGGTGAAAAATTGGCCCCAAAACATGTTGAGCAGATTGGGTATTTGCCCGAAGAACGTGGCCTTTATAAAAAAATGAAAGTAGGGGAGCAGGCCTTATACCTGGCGCAGCTTAAGGGAATGAAAAAGGATGTAGCCGCACAAAAACTGAAAGAGTGGTTTAAGAAATTTGAAATAGGTTCATGGTGGGATAAGAAAGTGGAAGAGCTTTCAAAAGGTATGGCGCAGAAAGTACAGTTTATTGTTACCGTATTACACCAGCCCCGACTGTTAATCCTCGACGAACCCTTTAGCGGATTTGACCCGATAAACGTGGAGCTTATAAAAAATGAACTGATTAATATGCGCAAGCAGGGCACAACCATTATCCTGTCTACCCATAACATGGCCTCTGTGGAGGAAATGTGCAACTTCATTACGCTTATAAACAATTCAAAGACGGTATTGGAAGGTGGGGTGCGCGATTTAAGGCACAAGTACAAACTGCATATATGGGAGGTGCATTTTACCGGAAGTGACGAAGCTTTTAAAAATGCGTTGAGTGGTAAATACGAATTAATAAACTTAGTTGATGAGGTTGATGCCAATGTAGCAAGAGTTCGTATACCTGAAAACTCAAGCCCTAACCAGTTATTGAACACACTTATTCCTGCCTGTGTAATTACAGGCTTTTCAGAAGTATTGCCTTCAATGAGTGAAATATTTATTTCCGTGGTACAGGGAAGCAACGCAACAATAGCAGCACAATGAGTAAGATTGGCTTAATAATAAAAAGAGAATATGTTACCCGTGTAAGGAAAAGGTCATTTGTTATACTTTCTATGCTCGGCCCGCTTATTTTCGGGGGCATTTTTCTTGCTCCTATTTTACTGGCACGCTCGCACAGTGAAAGCCGCAGGATAGTAGTGGTTGACGCTACTCACCTCTTTTGCGGAAATTCATTTAAAGATGATGGTAACATACACTACGATTTCAGTTATTGCAATTTTGACTCTTTACAGGTAGAAAAAATATTTAAAGATTCCGCACATGTTTCTGTTCTTGTAATACCGGTAACTTCTGATAATAGCGGAAGCAGCGGAGACCTGGAACAGGTATTCCTGCATTCTAAAAACGATCCTGGCCAAGAGGTGATTTCAAATATCTCGAGCCAGATGAATTCGATGCTTGAAAAAGCAAAACTCATAAAACAGAATTTCCCTCCGACTTTAGTGGAGCAGGTTAAAACAAATATTACGGTAAGGAGCAGTGTAAGTGGAAAATGGACAAGCTCTGATTATAACATTGGCCTTGGCTACGCATTCGGTATGCTTATATATCTTTTCATATTACTTTATTCTGTACAGGTAATGCGGGGAGTAATGGAAGAAAAGGTGAACAGGATAGTTGAAATTATCATTTCCTCTGTAAGGCCTTTCCAGTTAATGGTGGGCAAAGTAATAGGTGTAGGGTTAGTAGGGCTTACCCAGTTCCTTATATGGATTGTTATGTCTACTGCTATATATTCGGTGGGAACAAATTACCTGCAGAACAAATTAACTACAGCAACTCCTGCTAAAGACAGACAGGAAATGACCCTTAAGCAAGGTTTACCACAGCAACCTATGGGGATGCCGGGTATAAAAGACCCTAAAAATGAGGCATTAAATTCACTGAATTCATTCGACGACAGCATGCGTTCTACTAACTGGGCTCTTATGCTCAGCGTTTTTGTTTTCTATTTCCTTGGTGGATATTTGCTGTATAGTTCTCTTTTTGCCGCCATTGGTTCTGCCATTGACCAGGAGACGGAAACGCAGCAGTTTATGTTCCCTGTCACGGCACCGCTTCTGTTATCGGTTATTCTAATGTCAAATACTATAACCGACCCGCACGGGACATTGGCCGTATTTACATCTATTTTCCCGCTTACAGCCCCGATAGTTATGATGGCGAGGCTTCCATTTGGCATATCCATATGGGAGTTACTGCCTTCAATGATCATACTTATTTTAAGTATTATAGGCACCATGTGGTTGGCTGGCCGCATATACAGAGTAGGGCTGCTTATGTATGGCAAAAAGGTTACTTACAAGGAACTTGGCAAGTGGCTATTTTATAAGTGAGCCTGATCGGTTAATTTCTTCTGATAAAGGCCGACGAAAATATTCACCTGTTACAATAAGATTTGCTAATATCGCCGCACAAATAAAATGGGTGTGAGAATATTGGTATCGCCATTAGACTGGGGTTTAGGACATGCATCGAGATGCGTGCCCATTATACGTCATTTGCGCGAAAAGAATATTGAGGTAGTTATTGCATCTGATGGTGCTCCATTGAAGCTTTTGCAGGAACAATTCCCGGGTATTGAATATGTTATATTGAAAGGTTATAAAGTAAAATATTCTTACTTTTTGCCTGCAAGTGTAAAGGTACTTTTACAGGTGCCCAAGATTACGAGAGCCATTAAGCGCGAGCATAAAGAATTAGAGAAAATAATTAAGGAGAAAAGGATAGATGCCATAATATCAGATAATCGTTATGGCTTATATACCGATGCCGTACCATGCGTGCTGATTACCCACCAGTTTAATATACAGGCCAAGGCCGGCAGTAAGCGATTTAGCGAGAAAATTTTGGGCTACATTAAAAAGTTCAATACCTGCTGGATACCCGATAATGAAGGAGAGGACAACCTTTCAGGTAACTTATCGCACCCTATTCCTGTTGGAATTAATGCTAAATACATAGGCCCGCTTTCAAGGTTTGGCAACGCTACAGGTGGCAAGGATATGAAGTATGACCTACTAATACTACTTTCAGGACCTGAACCACAGCGTACTATTTTGGAGAAGAAAGTAATAAGGCAGTTGAGCGCATTACCATATATAAAAGCCCTAATTGTTCAGGGACTGCCTGGGAATAAGGAAATAAAGAGCCCACACGAGAATATTGATGTTGTTCCCCATTTGAATGATATATCGTTATTGGAAAAGATACTTTGCAGCAAGGCTATTATCAGCCGCCCTGGTTATTCAACCATTATGGATTTAGCTATAATAGGAGGGAAGAGGGCCTTATTTATACCCACGCCGGGTCAGACGGAGCAGGAATACCTTGCCATGCGTATGGAAGCGCTGGAAATTGCAGTTTCTGTGCCTCAAAAACAGCTTTCTATGAAAGATTCCCTGACCAAAGTATTTCTGAGTAAGGGGTTTAATAATAACCTGTATCCTGTTATCTTTCAGAAGACCGTGGATGAATGGATTGATACCTTGTATGGGAAGGGTAAATAAAAAATCTTTATCTTTGTCTCCAGTGGCAATGGAGTTTGCCCTTAACCGTCCGACAGTTGGCAGACTAATAACTCCTACCTTAAAAACTTACTGATATGCTAAAGACTATTTCTATTGTAGGAATTGGAGGTGCCATAGGTAGTATATTACGCTACCTGGTGACTGATTTGGTGGAAACACGCTTTGTGCCGTCTACTTTCCCATACGGTACATTGGTGGTTAACGTTTCCGGTTGCTTTGTAATAGGGCTTGTATATGCTTTAACAGAAAAAATCAATATAGCTCCCGAATGGCGCGCCTTCCTGGCTACGGGTATATGTGGCGGCTATACCACCTTTTCTGCTTTCTCATATCAAAGTGTAAACCTCATTCGCGATGGGCATACCACGCAATTCTTTACCTATGTATTTGGCAGCCTTATATTGGGCATTATAGCCACTTTCATCCCATTAATAGTGATAAAGCAGCTTGCCTGATAAGGCAGTAAAATAAAATATTTGCGTTTTATCAGAAATACTATATTTGCACTCTCATTTTTGGGAGCTTAGCTCAGCTGGTTCAGAGCATCTGCCTTACAAGCAGAGGGTCATCGGTTCGATCCCGGTAGCTCCCACAACATAAAAAAGCCCTTAATAAGGGCTTTTTTTAATGTGAAAATGCATAGCAATACTAGTTATTGAGTTAAACACGGTAATCTTCCGGGATAATAAATTAGAATATAATGCCTGAAAATGATTTCAACCTTAATCCACCACCAAAAAGGTTTCCCTTTCGTCTCATAGGCTATATTTTTATAACCGCCGCAATAAGTGTTACCATGGCTTATTTCCTGGCTAGACTTTTCAGCCGCGGCTATACTAAGATGGATAAGGATAGGCTTTCTATAGAAATTCATCGCAGGTACACTATTGCAACGACAACAAATGCCTCATATACAAGAAACCATAATGCCGACGAAACCTTTATAAATTATTTCTATTATCTTAATGGAAGGAAGATTTACGACAATTTCCAGGCCCACCTTATTTACAAGGTTCCGGCACGCTATTATTTAATATTCTCTTCAGAAGACTATAGGCAAAACCGGGTCTTGCCTATAGAAGTGCCTGATAGTATTACCAATGCACCGGACGAAGGTTGGAAAAGTATTCCCGGTGCACGATTTACCGTTGGGAGAGTAGAAAAAACCGAAGAGTTTAAAGCATATATAAATTTCAATTATAAGCAGCATTTTTATGAAGGTTATGTATTTGAGGATTTCTTAACTAAAGTTGATATAGGAAAGAAATATTATATCTCCTTCGCTCCATCTAACCCTGAATATGGATTGTCAATTTACCTCTCACCAATGTTTGATAGTACTAAGCAAAGCACATCAATACCTGTAGAAGGCATGATTAGTTTGCCTTTTAACTAAGATTTCTTGAAAGCTATCAGGGTAATCCGGGTAGCTGATGCGACAAAAAAAAACCTTAATCAGGGCTTTTTTCATCTCCTGCAAAATCAGGCTTATAGGTGATTGAAATCATGTGGATAATGGGCCACGGGAGTTAGTTTTATCGTATATTTATAAAAGTGGTCTCATTATAATTATGAAAACAACCGCCAAAATGCGTATTTTATTTTATTGCACATTTTTTCTTGTGCTGAATTTAATTTATACAGGTGAGCTTAAAGCACAATACATTCTGGCAGGAACGCATGGTGTAAATGACTATTATGCAGAGCCAGATACTGTTATTACTGCTAATACCTATAGCTTTATTCCCACGGAAGTTTTTTACAATATAGATATTAACGGAGACGGAATCTATGACTTTGAAATTGAAGCAGTGTGGGATGAAGCCCCGCTTTGGGAATCCGGCTTTCTGTTTATTACTACATTGAACGGTAGCCAGGCTGCCAGGGGAACATATAATTCTTGTTCCAATGACACAATGGCTTTATCATTACAGCGTAACGATACAATAAAAGGTAGTAGTTTTAAGTGGTATAGCGGGCAGCTATCTTTAGATAGCTATGGTTATTCTTTTTATTCGAGCGGTGGCTGCTCAGGACAATTTAATAGCGGTGATACTGCATTTATCGGAGTTAGAATCTTTACAGCGCTTGATACAATATATGGATGGATAAGGGTTACTGATGTGTTTCCCCAAGGTGATGGATGCGCTATAATTGATTTTGCATCGGGTGGACCCGTCAAAGAAATAAAGGATTCCACAAATAATACACAATTTAAAATCTATCCCAATCCTTCAAATGGTGTGTTCACAATACTGTCCCCGGGTATCAGCGCCCAGTCGGAGGTAGAAGTTTACAATTTGCTTGGTGAAAAGATTTATGATACTCCTATAACTAAGGATGATTTGGAAATTGACTTAAGTGGTAACCCCACAGGGATTTATTTATACCGGATTCAGACTGGTGCCAGTATTTTGGTTTCAAAAGGGAAGCTGGTAATTCAGCGATGACCATTAAAACGCAAAGGTTACTTTCCTGTTAGCTGGTATCCGATTCCAAGGTTTATACTTATATCGGAAATGGGTATGCTCCCCGAAATTTGCGAAATTCTGACAGCACCCACCGGGTTGCTATAATCCAGGGTTGTATTTAATACAGGTTTTGTATGAATAAAATTTACTCCAACCATAATAAGTGTATGGTGTACCCTGTATTGAACATTACCACCAATATCATAAGCAAATGCCCTGCTTGTAGTTGGATAATAATACCATTGATATGCGTACCCCAATGCTGAGGTTTCAGCATCATACAGTATTTCAGGTAAACTGCAGAATGCAACACCAGCCGTTATATGCATATCAAATGAAAAGCGTTGTACCGGCCAGGTCCGTATAAGGCCAACCATTATAAGGTTTTCAGTATAAGAATCCTGTAAAAGAGGGTTGTATGATTTGCTTTGATCAGATTTCTGTATGTTATATACATAGGTATTAAGGTCAAATACATTATTATAATACCCATACATTAAAATAATGCCAATTCTGCTATGGGCTATTGGCGTTCCTAAAGAAAGATTTATTGTCTTGCCGGGCATAGCATAGCCACCGGTATATCCGGCACCAACAGTATTGGAAAAAACTCCTGTTGGTATGGCATACCCAAAGCCTATTTCAAGGTACTCACCAGCCCCTAAAGAATTTGGTTCGGGCTCAAACTGTTGCGGACTGTTCTGTGTCGGCATACCATAACCATCTTGTGCATCTGCTTTATAAAACAATTCAACTAAAAGACAAGCAATTATGATAAGCTTTATGGATTTCATACTTGCTAAGTTAATTCTTTACTACATATAACCGGAAAAGTATTGGTTAATCTTTTGACTATTATTAATTACTCATGTAGCTTTCACAACAAAATAAAAGCGCTGCTTTCAGCGCAGCCCACTGAAAATAAATCGCATGATTTACAGAAACTTTTTAACAGGGTTAAAAAAAAACCTACAAAAATCAGCACCAAGTTTAGCTTTTATGCATATAATTGCATTGTTCTTCCTTTGAGTGGTGGGAAGAACATTAAAACCGGGGACTTGTAGAGTTACTCTACCCCCGGTTTCTTCTTATATATATATCGCTGCTCATCCCATTTTCATGCTATACCGGCTAAAGTTTTTAATAACACATTAAGTTTATATTTGTTTTTAAATATTTAACCCATACCGTATGACCTACAATCAGCTAAGAACCAATGCATCACTATTCCTTATACTATTCTCTGCCCTTAATGCAATAGGGCAGGTGAGTGAAAGGGACATGGAAAAACATGAGAAGGAAGTGGCTAAATCGAAAGAAAAGAATACGATTATCTGGGATTTAGACACTGTGTATAATGCAGGCGTGCCATGTTTTATTATGAAGGAAAAATCGAACGGGGCATTGCAGCCACACGATTTTATGGTATATTCTTTTTCAGGCCAGGAACTTATTTACATGAAATATTATTTCTATAACCAACCGGGCTCTAACCCTAATGCACCAACCGTTGTACAATATTATTCATGGTATTTTGATGACACCAAGAGCCAATGTGAAACCCCGGAAAACATTAAGGTGTATAAGGCTGTTATTGAGAATGGCCTTGTTACCTCAGGTGTAATTAACAGCGATGCAGAGGCTAAGTTTGTTACCATGTGCGGAACAAAATTTTCAGCCGCACAGGCTCAGCCCGCGCCGGGCCCTGTGGTTATTACACCTCAGCAGGCAGCAGCGGGAGCGCCTCTGGCATCAAGGAACCGCAATGGTATGATACAGATAACTAATAACCAGGTATGGCAGGATAACGCCCAGGTAGGTACCATTCAATGGAGCCAATCGAACCAGAATGGGCAAATGGTTGACGTAATATCTGTTTATTCGGTAACTAATGTTGTAATAGCCCAGGCATCGAGTATTACAGGCGCGCATAACTGGAATGTTGTTACCCTTAGGGACAATATAAGCAGGATAGTAACTTCAACCATTGGTAACGACGGGCTCGACGTGGTGCGTATTCTTATCGCTGGTAATTACTTGTAATTATATATTCCTAAAACTGGAAATAGATAAATTTCTGCTCCCCGAAATTCCCAAGGAATATAACGGCCATAATAATGAAGGTATAAATGCCCCAGCGAACTAAAGTCGGTTGTTTCGACAAAAACGTAAGGTGCTTTCCTTTGTACTGTTGATACTGAACAACCTCCATAATAATGATGGTAAAGACAGCAAGGCAGAAATTCAGTTTCGACATAGAGCCAATACCGTGCATTCCGTTTGAATGAAATAAATGGGTTACAACATACATGGCATCTTTAAGCGAATTGGCCCTGAAAAAAATCCATGCGAATGATGTTACTGCAAATGTACATAGCATACTTAAAGCGTCAGATAACACGGGCATTTTATCAAGCCCTATAATCGAGCTCGTTCTTTTTCGCATATCTGCGGTAAGCCGCCACATTACTAAATAAACCCCGTGCAGGGCACCCCATATTACAAATGTCCAGTTTGCACCGTGCCATAACCCGCTAACTATAAAAACAATAAGCAAGTTCAGGTAAATCCTCATCACCGGCACGCGGTTGCCTCCTAGGGGGAAATAGAGGTAATCTCTAAACCATGTAGACAACGAGATGTGCCATCGCCTCCAGAATTCGGAAATATTTTTGGAATAATAGGGTATGTCAAAGTTCTTCATAAGTGTAAAGCCCATAATTCTTGCGCAACCAATAGCAATGTCAGAATAGCCTGAGAAATCGCAATAAATTTGAATAGTAAAAAATATTGTAGCCAGTATAATAGGAA
>Ga0206882_1072_pt1 | contig 20642 bp, 7 predicted proteins | sample Alteio_BWOrgCont_4_FD_152908 | JGI IMG/M metagenome (GOLD analysis project Ga0206882, IMG submission 152908) | Enriched cells from forest soil in Barre Woods Harvard Forest LTER site, Petersham, Massachusetts, United States -... | ecosystem: Environmental > Terrestrial > Soil > Temperate forest > O...
CCCATTCTTTTGATTCTTCTTGTGCCATCTGGAAAGACTATAATCCATTTTTTAGGCAAATCGCTGTATTAATTCCACCAAAGCCTATACTTAAATTCAGCCCATAGTCAATGCGGTGAGAGACTGCTTTATCGTATACCCAGTTTAGCTCCGGATTAATTGGCGTGTCTAAATTGCGGCTAGGATGGAGGCGTGAAGCCTTCATTTGAAGCAGCGTAGCGATTACCTCTACAGTTCCTGCCGCGCTCAAGCCATGACCAATAATGGATTTAGTGGTATTGATCCGTGCATGTGAGAGACCGCAAAATTGAATGGCTTTTAGTTCAATCTCATCTCCCACAATAGAACCTGTTCCATGCGGATTCACATAGTCAATGATACTAGCATCAATGTTTGCTTTTGCTAAAGCATCTTGAATAACAGCCACCTCTCCCCTATATCCAGGATTGGGATTTCGATGTGCATCCATGTTCATCGCCCAACCGGCTATGGCCGCATAGGATTGCACGCCGCGTTGAGACGCTGTTGTTGCATGTTCGATGACCACAGCGCCACAAGATTCGCCAAAAATAAATCCATCTCGATCGCGATCAAAGGGACGACAGGCTTTCTCGGGATTATTTGAAAATCGTGTACTCCCCATAGCACCTAGCGAGCTCAGTGCCTGAAGTTCAAAATACGATAGATCCATCAAAGCCCCTACGGCAATACACACATCCACCTGACCGCTTAACACAGCATTAATCGCTTGCAATATCGCTAATTGCCCACTAGCAGAGGCGCCGCCAACGGTGTAAGCCATGCCTTGAATACCAAAGCACTCCGTACAAATTCCGCAAAGATCGCTGTCTAAAAAAGAAAAGCCATAATGCGGGCGAACAAAATGAGGATTTTCCCGGTAGTCTTGTTGCATTAAACATTGTTCACGCTGCCCAATATTCGAACCGCCAATCACTAAGCCGATTCGATCAGATGCTAGCTGATCGAGCGCCGCCTCATTCCACGCTTCCTCAATGGTTGCTACAGCCACCTGCCCTGGAAAAGACACAGATCGTAATTTATGTTTGTTCAATGGATTTGGATAGTTTAACAAAGGGATTTCCGCCCCTAGAAATGCGCTGCTGGCATGTTGGCGTCCTTTACGCTTCATCAATCCAAATGCATGCCGACCGGCTAGAAGGCCGTCTGAAAACGTCTTTTTATCTTGTCCAATAGCAGAGACCACACCGATGCCGGTGATGCATAATTCCTCGGCATTCTCATTGCCCATAATCTGTTTCCTTAGACTGTCTTCGCTTTGCTCGCTGCCTTGCAATAGACTTTAATATGTATTATCGCACATTTTACGTGTGATTTAAAATTTCATTTTAGTCCTAAAACAAATTTAATGACGACATCTACCTCATTCATTTCCTTTAATTGAATACTCCCAATCTTGGCTCCTATTCGGCTTTTATCAACACATTTGAGCTGATCAATCATCACCTTTCCATTTACAAAAGAGTGACCAGTGATAGCGTATTCAAATGAATAGACTTTCTTTAGATTGGAAGTAATAGGGGCCACGATAATACGGTTTAAATTTTCATTCATATCATCGTGAGAACAGACTAATGCCGGACGTTTTTTTCTTATTTCTGTGCCAGTCGAGGGATCAAAATCCACCCAAAATATGTCACCGCGCCTTATATTCGTTTGTCTCATCTAATCCATCTCCAATGCAAACATCCCACTCGGCTGCCTCTCTATTTCTTTCCTCATCAGCTGCTGCTTCTCTGTATTGCTGTGCTACGCTATATTTTTTTTCTTCTAAGCCTCTCTTAACAAGATTTGAAACGAAACCACTAATTCCCCTTTCCGGTATATAGAGGTGCAAATCCCTTATCAAGTTTTCTGGCAATGTAATGGTAATTGGAACTTTTCTCATATAGTCCTTTTTTTAGCACGTCCTATACTATGTATTCTATATGTATACCATATTAAGTACAAGATGTTTCGTATTGCACCTACACTCCAAACAATGCTCGCCACATTTGTCACACTCTCCACTCACCTGTATCTCATCTAATCTATATGATCCAATTGCCCCCTTTTGGTCCTTCTTAACTATTTTTGATGAGATGAAACCATTTTCCTGCTATTCTCTTTTTAGAGAAGAAGCAATGCTATTTTTGAAAACTTATTTTCCTGTACAAGAAATCCTATGAATCTAAACGAACTCAAAGCAATTACCTCAAAAGGGGAAGATAGTCGTCACCAATTTAAGGAAGATGTTCGCAATCATGACTCTTTAGCTGCGGAAATGGTTGCTTTTTCTAATTCTCGAGGAGGGCAAATTTTCATTGGGGTGTCAAATAAAGGAAATTTAACAGGACTTTCCAGTAAGGATGTGGATAGGATCAATCAGCGCATCAGTAACAGCGCAAGCCAACATGTAAGAGGGCCTATTGTCGTTCACACTGAGAATATTTCTATAGAACATGATCGCGTCGTGATTCTATTGACAGTCCCTGAAGGAATTGATAAGCCTTATTTTGACAATCAAGGTGTTATCTGGTTAAAAAATGGCTCAGATAAAAGAAGAATTCACTCTAAAGAGGAACTAAGACGCCTTTTCCAAGAAGTAGATCTTCTGCACGCCGATGAAGTCCCGACACGAACTGGGATTGAAGCTATAAACGCAAACCATCTTTCAAAGTTTCTTGAGGACGTCTATCACGAAGTTTTGCCCGATTCAAATGAAGAAAGGCTCAAGCTACTCGAAAATATGAATTTGGCAAGTAATCATCGATTAAATTTAGCGGGGCTTCTTTTGTTTGGCGATAAGCCGGAGCTCTATAAGCCCGAATTTATTCTCAAAGCTGTTAGCTTTGCCGGAGTTAGCATTGCAGACAGTTACTTAGATAGTGAAGATTTTGAGGGAGCCCTTCCTGTCATTTTTAAGGGCGCTTTAGCATTTATCATGCGTAATCTCCGCAAAATTCAAAAACAAAAAGGGGTTAATACTATTGGAGAACCAGAAGTTCCTCAGATTGTATTTGAAGAGCTTTTGGTAAATGCCCTCATTCATCGCGATTACTTTGTAAGCGCCCCCATCAGACTGTTCATTTTCGAAAATAGAGTGGAAATCATTAGTCCAGGTAACTTGCCCAATCACCTTACTATCGAAAAAATCCGAGCAGGAAACTCCATTCAGCGTAATCCTATTTTAGCTTCATTTGCTGCCAAAGGGTTGCTTCCTTACAGAGGCTTGGGAACGGGAGTCCGACGTGCTTTGCAAGATTGGCCGCAAACCCAATTTATTGATGATCGCGATGCTTGTCTTTTCACATCTCTTGTTGAAAGGCCAATCATTGGTTCCGTTCTATAATTTATGGACAAATATCCCATTCATTACTTCTTGCTTCAATGACACATAACTGCAAGCTTTTTGCTTGCTCCGCCAGAGGTATCTCCACAAGCGTTAATTCCCGAGGAACTCTCGGTACTCCACTTTAAAAGATTTTTCGCAGCATTTACATCTCTGTCATGGATACAGTGGCACTTTGTGCATTGCCACACCCTTATTACTAAGGGGAGCTCTTTTATGAGCGTTCCACATTCAGAGCATATCTTGCTTGAAGGATAAAATTGCGGCGCTAGGATTACGTTAGATCCATACCACTTGGCTTTATAATCAAGCATGCGACGAAACTCGCTCCAACCAACATCAGAAATCTGTCGGCTTAATCTTCCTTTGCTCAGCATTTCCTTCACATTTAAATTTTCCAATACAATAACTGACTTGGTTTTTGCCAGTTTGGTAGTTATTTTGTGCAAGAAATCTTTGCGACTATTCCGAATTCTTCTGTGTATGCGAGATAATTTTAATACTGATTTTTTTCTATTATTTGATCCTGCTACTTTTCGGGAGTGTCTTTTCGACGCTCTTTTGAGAAGTTTTAGGTTTTTAGCTAAAGGCTTTGGAGCCAATATTTGACTGCCGTCTGAAAAAGTAGCAAAAGAGGTTAGTCCAACATCTATACCGATAGCACTTCCCTGGATAGGCTTTGGACTTGCTATTTCTCTTTCTACAGCAAGGCTGACAAACCACCGGTCAGCTTCTTTGGTGATCGTTGCTGACAGAATTCGCCCTTTTAGCTTAGATGTTTCTTTAAGATTAATTTTGCCCAGTCGAGGTAATTGGATCTTCTTTCCTTGAATCTTAATTGCTCCAGTAACCCTAAAGCTATCTCCATCACCCTTCTTTTTATTTGACGATCTAAGTCATTCTTTTGATCAGATGAGGATACTCTAGCGTAAATAGCAACTTGAAGAGGATCCGGAGCAACCTCTTTTATCAAAATAGTGCCAGTAGGGGCTTGTTCTGCTTCAACTGGTAATTTCCCCTCATTGAACCAACGCCATGCAGTCCTGTAACTAATCCCCTGTTTTTTTGCCCAATCACTCAGTTTCATGTCGATAAAATGAAACATCTGACTATTTATGTCTATATTTTATTCAACAGTTGAGAACCCCTTGGTGATTTTAGAGGATGCATAACTCCTCGGCATTCTCATTGCTCATCATCTGTTTCTTTAGAATAAAGCTTCTCACAAAACTCTGCGATGGTTTTATACACTTTAGGCTCAGAGAAAAACATCATGTGATTACTGGAATCTACTTCTGTAACGTAGAAATTAGGTAATCGTGTCTTCCACTTGCTCCAATAATCTATATGATCCAATGATTTTTCGTTCTCAACACTGTCGAAATAAGGCCCTAGATCACCCCAAAATAATCCACTTTTATTGCGAAAATAATAACAACTGATCTCTTGAGGATTGGTCAGTTGCGAGGGTGAGAAATCCTTCACTTCATAGGAATGTTGAATTTTTACCATCTTCTTTATCAAGTCCTTCAGTTCAGATTTTGATTTCTTCAAATGACGTTTTTTCGCCAAGACAATTAATTTTTCCAAAAAGGATTCGTCATCCAAGCTGAGATCTAATTCGTTACGGTGAATCAATGTCGTTTTAATTTTCCTCGTATCCTGCAAAACCATTGACATCAATAAGAAATTCATTGCTTGCAACATTCCAATTTTTACAGAGTAATCTATTGTTTTTTCCTGCTTGAATATATCAGTATCAAAAGCATCGAGCATGGTTATTGTATTAACTGTCTGTCCAAGCTTTTGTAATTGAACTGAAATTTCATAGGAAATTATTCCCCCTAAAGAATACCCGCCTAAATCATAAGGTCCTTGCGGTTGTACGGTTCTAATAATATCTACATAGTAGGCTGCCATTGCCTGGATACCACGCAATGGTGATCGAGTTGTCTGCCAGCCTCGAGCTTGAATCCCATAAAAAGGCCGCTGACTTTTCTCCGCAATGGTGTGGTAAAGCTGCACTCCCCCCAACCCTGCGTGAAACCAGAACACTGGGCGTCCTGAAAAAACTTTATTTAAATGAATTAACTCAGGAAATTGAGTTTGAATATTTGAAACTTCTTTCTCTGTTTCGTTAGGTTTACTTTGGGAGATTACAGATACAATATGTTGCGTCATTTCATCTATATTAGGATAACTGAATATCTCTGATTTTCGTAGATGAATGTTAAACTCAGATTCTAATTTTGATATCGCCCTTTCCATTGATAATGAATCAATGCCAAGTTCAAAAAAAGGTGTTTTTAATTCGAAATCCTCGCTCGTAAGCTCTAATGTGGTTTGGATAATATCTAGCACTCGATGTTCGTCATCGTCTAAACCATAATTCCCTTGCGGGCTCACTGCCGCTGACTCATTATCTGATTCTCTTTCTTCCAAAGAATAAGTCTGTGAATCATCAAACCAACAGTATCTTTTCTCAAATGGATATCCCGGCAATCCTGGCAGGCGTTGCACACGTTGATCAGCATAGAGCAACTCCATCTGTTTTATCGATGCCCCGTTGACCCATTCAATCGCTAGTTCCTTAAGGGTTATTTCCTTCTGTTGAGAAAGATCGATAATAAATTCCTTTTCTTTTTTGCCTGCATAAAGGGGCGATTTATTTAATATTAGAATGAGTTCTTCAATAGAATCGACAATCATCGCACACCGATACTGGAAGTTTGCCCTGCCTGTATTTAAGGTAAACGATAAATTAACAAGATCCGTCTCTGGTGCGGCGACTAAATAGTCATGCAATCTTTGTATCATTTCGTTTAATTGCTCTGGTGTTCGAGCAGACAAACAAATCATTTTTGCTGAGGCGGGTTTACCATTTACGTGACTCTTCTCTGGCCGAAACTCTTCTAGTAATAGATGAGCATTGTTTCCGCCTGCTCCATACGAATGCAGGGCGGCAAGTCGGACATGACTGCTATCTTCCCAAGATTCCGTCTCCCTCACAATACGGCAAGGGGTATTATCCATATCGCAAAACTCATTGGGTTTACTATAATCCAATATTTTGTGGATCTTTTTGGTCTGAAAGCTGCGAATAATTTTTAATAACGAACCCAACGAGGATGCTGCATGCATATGACCCGTCATCGGTTTTAAAGTACTCACTCGACAGTATCCTGGAACAAACTCATGCCCAGATTCCTGACACAATTCCGTTAACGCACGATTTATAGCGGCCCACTCAGCGATATCAGCAACGGGCAGTCCCATCCCCTGCGCCTCAATATAGGCCAATTGCCTCGGATCAATTTTTGCTTCTTGATAACAATTTTTAATTAGCTTTGTATGAGCTTTTGTATTCGGGGCAGCTATTGACATTCCCCCTTGGCCATTGTAATTGACACTCGTGTGTTTGATTATCGCATAAATGTGTCGATGCTCTCGTTTGGCATCGTTCCATCTTTCAATTAAAATAGTCCCTGCCCCCTCAGAACGTAAGTAACCATTTCCATCTTGACCAAAAGAGTTTACTGTATTTTGAGTGCTCAGCAACCCTTCTTGAGATAATACAATAAAAGGCTCTGCCAATACTGCAATATTTGCCGCCCCCACAACCGCTCGATCCATTTGACCGGCACGCAATGCCGTGACCGCGCGATGTAATGCAACAGCAAAACTAGAACACATGGTATTTATAACCTCACTTGGACCTGAAAAATCAAAATAGTAGGATATGCGATTTGCCAGCATGCTGTCAGCCTGATTGAGCAGTCCCGTAAAAGGAATCTCTTTATTTCGCATCAGCTGGGCATATTCATTCGATTCACAACCTATGAAAACGCCTGTATGACTTTGCCTTAATGAAACCGGATCTATTCCTGCATCTTCTAGAGTGTGCCAAGTTGAGGTTAAAAGCAATCGTTGGCGTGGATCCAGCTCCCTAGCTTCTGCAGGAAGAATGTTAAAAAATCTTGGATCAAAGGAAGCAATATCTGGAATAAATCCCCCCCATTTTGTCCGCATCCTGCCCTCTCCTCCTAATGGAGCATAATATTTTCTCCAATCAAAACGAGTCTGAGGGATCTCGGTGATTAATGATTGATCTTTATCAATGCTATCCCAAAATGAGCGAACATCCATGCAGCCAGGAAAAAAACCGGACAAACCTGTGATCACAAGGGGATCGGCAGAATTGAGAAGGGGGCCCTCATCGCAATCTGCAAATTCTTCTTCTGTATTTTTAATCCATTCATGAATGAACTTTAAATTGCTTGTTAAAGCTTCCATATTAAGTTTTGATTTACCAATTGTTTTAAATAAACTAAAGATTTTTTGACCACAGCGTAGTCTACGCCAAAATCCTGTAAAAATACAATCTCATTCACTCCGACACTGGTTGCTTTATCTACTTGCGCCTGACAATCCTCAAGCGGCCCAAAAATACCGCCTGTTTGAAAATAACGAGCGTAGGAATAGTCTACCATTTGTTCAATCTCTTTATCATTTAATTCTCGGCCCTCTTTTTTCATATGGGGCAAAATACTACTGCGAATGTACTCTTTAAATGGCGATGACACCTCTCGTTGGACTAATTCTTTATCTGGATGAACAAGAGTATGCATCATCAAAGATACAGTCCCCGTCTTTGGATCTAAACCTGCTGTTTTTCTGGCTTGGCGGTATACCTCTATTTTCTTCCCTAGCGCGTTTAGATCAATGCCATAGAGCATCGTAAATACGTTATATCCCTGACGCCCTGCATGAGCAAAACCATGCTCTGAATTACTTACATACCAAACATTGAGCTCTTTTTGAATGGGTCGCGGGTATACCGTGGTCTCAAACATTTCACCACCTGGACCGGGAAAGTGAATCGACTCCCCTCGCCAAAGCTTTTGTATGATGGGGATTCGCTCATCGCGTAGGGAGATACGATTTTCATAAGTATCCGGAGATAAAATAAAATCTGGTTTATTCCATCCACTGCCAAATCCAAGATCGACCCGACCATTGGAGAGAATATCCACCATCGCCCAATTTTCAACAATGGCTGCCGGGTGATGCAATGTATTAGTCACAGCTGCTGTGCGCAATCGAATGTTCTTGGTGATGGGTGCAAAATACGCTGCAACAATGCCATTGTTCGCATAAATTGAACCAAACTCATAAAAATGCCGTTCAGGGAAGTATACCGCCTCAAAACCGGATTGATCAGCAAATTCTACCAGTTCTCGTGTGAACCTGTATTTTTCCTGATCAGAAATATCTGAAAAAAAAAGATAACTAAAAGACACGGCTTTGGAGTCCTTATCGGATATTAATGAAGATTTTTTGGAATTTTTTGCTACAGATAATTTTCCTGCAAAAAAATCTGCAATATTTTGATTAATAGTATTCATTACTTAACCCCATTATATTGATTTTCTCGACTCAGTTTATGTGTGAAAAGGTTTAAAGTCGAATGCTCAATAAACCACCGCGGCTGAATAGAAAAGTTAAATTTCCTCTCCAATCTTGTAGCTAGTTGTATCCCGCTAATAGAATCTAAGCCATAATTTTGAAAAGATTGATCCCAATCAAAATCGGATTTTTTTATCTTTAACACTTTTTCCAACTCATCTAAAATCTGTTCGCTGACTGATTTTTCAACGACTTCTTTTATTTCCTTTCTATCTTTGTTTTTTATTGCCTGAATGATTTTTTGTTGGATAGATTCGGTATAATCGCACTCTGTCAATGTCTTCAAAAAACCGGAGAATTGAAGTTTGGATAATTGGCCATTTTCGAACGCTTTGATCTTAGAAAATATTGTTTCATTATCTGTTGCTGCCAATAGTTCGTCACAATTAACAGCGGTGTAAAAATGCGGTCTACTAGCATTGAAGCAAGTTTCATCTAACAAACAGGGAAGCAAATTATGATTTTGACAATTGATCATCATCGCACTTTCAAATAGTTCAATTCCTTCTTTAGAATTATTAAACAATAATCCTAATTTACTAGCATATTGCTGGGTTGCATCTAAGGATTTATTGTGTGTATTCATTCCTACGTCGGTCCAGCCAACCCAGGCTATGGAACGAAAGTAAGATTTGCCTTTAAATACTTGATAATTAGTAACATAGTCTAAGTAACTATTCGCCATCCCATAACTGCTTAAGCCCCGCATAAAATAGGGAATCTGTCCTGCAGTAGATGAAAAACTAATAAAAAAGTCTAATGGATCGTCGTTAAATACCATTTGCAGGTGTTCCATCCCATTAACCTTAGCTTCATAAATGGAACGAAATTCTTTTAAATCTTTATTTATAAACACTGCCTCATCGCCATCTTTTGGAGATGAGGCCGCGCAATGAATGACTCCCTTAATCTCTCCTATAGCCATCCTAATTTTTTCAAAATAGCGGAACATCGCGCCATCATCTTGCAAATCACCTGAATAAATTTCCACTAAGCTAGCCTTTTTCTCTAAGGCGACTATTGCTGCTATTTTATTTTTTTCAGATATTGAATACTCAGGATTATCCCCAATTTTTTTCCATTCACTCTTGGGCGGCAACAAGGTTTTACCCATCAAAACGAGATATCTTGCTCCTCTTTCTATCAAATAATTTGCAATTTTCAACCCAATGCCGCCTGTCCCGCCGGATAATACGTAAACTCCTTCTTGAGAAATGTTTAAGGATTTTAACCATTGTCTATCTTTTTGATTGCGATCAACCTCTATTTTGTGAACGCAAGGCACAAATCGACCCAATTTTCTATAACAAATCTCTGTTTCCTTGTGTGTTGTTTGCAATTCATTGAAAATAATATTTGCCAATCCCTCTCCATGATAGTAACTCTCATCAATGTCAAGTGCTATAGATCTAACATGCTTATATTCAACACCTAGCATTTTTATCAATCCAGCAAATTTGGCTCCAGCCAAGCTCATTTCTTTTGATTGAAATGATTGTAATCCTTTTGTAAAGTACAAAATACTTAATTCCGAAAAGGAAGAAGCTATTATTTCTTGATAAAAGGATATTTTCCCATATGGGTCATGATCTTTATCCTTTGCTTTGTGATGGAGATCAGATAAATCGATGATGCAGGTGATATTTTTAACACGATGCAACATCTTTTTTACAAGCTGTTGACAAGAAGAATAATCTTGAAAATCCTTAATACTCGTATTCAAAATAACAATTGATTCTTCTGGGATTGCGGCAATTCTAATCAGTGTATTTGCTAAGGTCAAAGAATCTTCACTGACTAAGATTACAACATTTCCCGAGAATTTGATTGCTTTTTTGGAGTCAATATTTCGTGGATTCCAACGTTTCTCTAATACATAATTTTTTTTGTGTTGGTCTAATCTTTGATCGTCAGCTCCATTAAGTTGTCGTTCAAATCGCTCCCCTTTTGCGTAACGTACCATCGATCCATTTTTCGCAGCCGTCTCATCGCACAACCATTCTTGTATTACACGCAATGCCACCTGCCCATCAGACAGCAGCTTCGTATCATAAGAAATACTTCGATATCGATGCCTCGGATTTTCTAATATTGCAGATTTGAATAATTTCATTAACTCTTCTTGATATAGGGAAGCGCCTGATTGTTGTTCCTGATAACAGCAATAAAGTAGAATCTGTTTTCTCGTGTTCAAATGCATTATAGATTGAACACAGGCATGTGCCAGCTCTAATCTTTTCTGAGCGAAGTTACTATTGTTTATTCTTGGCAGAAATAAAAATATGGTGAGAGGGGAATCCGAATTCATGATGTAAGGTTTAAGATCCAATTCTTGAATAGTCATCACATCATGAATGGCTAGGTGTGCAATATTGCCTAGGGTGTCAGAATGATGGGATAGTTCTGCAAGAGAACGACAAACATTTTTTATACTATCATAGTCATTTATCTCATCACTAATGACTAAAATAATACCATGTTCTTTCTTGGCCTCTATTTTTTCTGTCCATGTTGTTTCGAGTTGTAACGGTATCGCTCGCCACTCTTCTGTCATTGGCTGCCAATTCTTATCGATTTTTTGCAATGGGGGTTCTAAATTATTTTCGTTTTGGGAATCATTAGACTTTATCCAATAGTGATCTCTTGAAAAAGGATAAGCGGGAGCACTCATCCTTTGTGGTTTATTATTTTTATAAAGTTTATTCCAATCAACATTCAAGCCTTTCACCCAAAGTGTTAAAAGCTCATGATATTTCCCTTTTGAGATCCAAGCATCAATGGTTTTGGCCATATCATCATCTCCTAAAAGGATAGCCAAGGCATCTTTATTTGGTTTGACTTGACCGCGATAGAGATTGTTCACATCACCCTTTTTTTCAATAAAACTTTGCAACTTTTCTTCTAGCTCCTGCTTTGAATGGATAATGAACCCTAAGCGCTCTTCCATTGCTTCTCGGCCAACCTGAAAAGTATAGGCTAGCTCGGCGAGATTGATTTCTGAATTGCTTTGAAGAAATTTCAAAAGATTTTCTGCGTATTCATGTAAGCGCAGGTGATTTTTTGCTGAAAGCACAATAATCACTGGGTTTGCGGAATCGATAAGGATTCTCTCTTTTGACTTTTGAAATTCATTGGGAATGTATTCCTCAATCACTATATGAGCATTGGAACCACCGAATCCAAACGAACTGACTCCTGCGCGGCGAGGGAGTGTTTTGCCACTGGAATCTCGTAAAGCTTCCCATTCTTGAGATTCCTTAACCAGATAAAAGGGGCTGTCTGTTAGATCGATATAGGGGTTCACCTCATTACAATGAAGACTTTTAACCAATTTTTTGTGCTTAAGCTGCAATAAGACCTTAATCACTCCGCTAACACCTGCGGCTATTTCCAAATGACCTATATTCGTTTTTACAGAACCTAAGCCGCAGTGCGCATTGTTGATCTGAGAGTCTCCGGTTTCAAGATATAATTTTTTAAAAGCGGTTTTAAGTCCATTGACCTCTATCGGATCTCCCAACTCAGTTCCGGTCCCATGAACTTCAATATAGCCAACCGTTCTAGGATCAATGCCAGCCTTCTTATATGCGTTAACGATGAGCTCAGACTGAGCTTTTGGATTGGGTGCTGTCAAGGAATTGGCTCGACCTCCATGGTTCTGCGCACTTCCACGAATTAAACCATAGATATGATCTCCATCGGCTTCTGCAGCTTTGAGTTTTTTCAGAACCAACATGCCAACACCTTCGCTGCGAACATATCCATTGGCTTGCTTAGAAAATGTTTTGCAACGCCCATCCTGACAAAGCATGCCCGCCTTATTAAAGCTGATGTGGGCCTCAGGAGTAATAATAGTATTAATACCGCCAACAATCGCTTGATCACAATCCCCTGCTTCCATTGCAAGTATTGCTCTATGAATGGCGACTAACGACGATGAACAAGCTGTCTCAATCGGCTCGCTGGGGCCATGAATATTTAAAAAATAACTCATTCTGTTAGGGCCCATCGAAGCAACGGTCCCCGTAGAACTGTAACCTTCAATGTCGATCTTCGCATGAGTAATAAGATTGCTATAGCCGCTACTTGTGGTGCCAACAAAAATACCCGTATTGCCTCCAGAAAGACTCGATGCTGAGTGAGCAGAATCTTCCAAGGCCAACCATGCATAAGTCATCAATAATCTTTGTTGCGGATCCATTAACTCCGCTTCTCCAGGAGAAATATTGAAAAACAAAGGATCAAACTCACCGATTCCATCAATAAAACCTCCCCATTTAATATTGGTTTTATTTATTTCTGTATTAGGATCTCCGTATAATTTCTCCCAATCCCATCGTTCTTTTGGGATTTCCCTAATACAGCTTTTTTCATTCTCCAAATTATGCCAAAACTCATCAATGTCTCTAGCCATCGGGAATTGTCCACTTACTCCCACGATGGCAATGGGTTCTGGAATCTCAGATTTTGTTTCCGATGAAAGTAATGGTTTAGAAGATCGAGTACGATGTATCGGTTCTTTTAGATTAAGCTCAATTTTTGGAGCTAAAACAGGTTCAGTCTGAGTCTGAGTACTGATAGAAAACTGTTTTGCAAATAATATTTGATATTCTTTGTTTAAGTGGCTTGCAAGCCTGCCTAGGGTTGAATATTCAAAAAAGATGGTAGGAGTTAATTCCAATTTATATTTCTGATTCAATTTATTAGAAAGCTCTGTTAGAGAAATGGAATCAAATCCGTATTCATTTAGTTCAGTATCAAGATCGATATTTGTAGATTTAATTTTTAATACTTCCGAAACAGTCTGCAATAAGATGTTTTGAATTTTAACTATTAAACCATCCGTATTACTCTTAGAATTTGATTGATCTTTGTTAACTTTTAAATCCTCGTAAACACGTCTGGCAGGCATAAGCAGTTTTTCTCTCAATCGAGGTAAATAACCTTCTACCACGATCATCTGAGGCTGTTTTAATGATAAAGCCAAGTAAAACGCTGCCATGCCAGATGTCGTTTCCATCGGCACCATACCAATACTTTCTCTCATCATTTGCTCAGTCGCTTGATTCACACGCATGCCGCCAAATTTCCAAAGCGGCCAATTAATCGAAAGCGTTTGACCACTGCGTTTCTTGGCATCGCACAATGACTGGCGTTCTTGCGCAAACGCATCCAAAAATGCATTTGCCGTTGCATAATCCGCTTGTCCAACATTGCCCATTGCCCCGGCGCCGGAAGAGAATAAAATAAAGAAATCCAAATGCTTCAAGTCTTGCGTTGCTTGGTCTAGGTTAACAACCCCTTCCACCTTTGGTAGCAAGACTTGTGTAAATTCTTCTTTGTTCTTTTTTAAAATAAAATTGTCTTTGATTATCCCGGCGCTGTGAATAATTCCATGCAACTCGCCGATTTCTTGTTCAATCTGATGAATGAGGTTTTTAACCGATGCCTTGTTGCAAACATCCACTTCTTTGTATTCAAGCCTGAGACCCAAGCTTTTCAATTCTTCAAGTTGTGCTTGTTTCTCCGCCGTCAGTTTGGAACGTCCAGTGACAATGACAGTCGCATGCTTGGTTTGCTCAGCTATCTCTTGGGCAAAGAGTAACCCCAACCCACCTGCGCCTCCCGTAATTAAATAAATACCCTCATCGCGCCAAGGGATTTCTCTTTTTGCTTTAGTATCCGACTGAAAACTTGTTTCTTCAACAAAGCTCATCACAAAACGTTTGCCTTGTTTATAATGAATTTGTTGTTCCTGCGGGGATTTGCTGCTCTCTTGGAGTTTGTCAATCAACTCTTTTCCGATGCTTTCTGCATCGACCATAATCACTTGTCCCAAAATCTTCGGGTTTTCTAAATGCGCTGATTTCAACAAGCCCGATAAGCTTGAGAACATTCGCTCAGGCCCTTGTTCCGGAACAACAACCTGCAGTAATACTGACCCCTTGGGTTTTTCTGCAAGCAGTGTTTGAATATGCTCAAATAAGGCCACAGAGTAATCGACAAAGCGTTTTTCCAACAGAGTTTGATTTGATTGCAAAGTGATAAAAGTCATCCCAGCACTTTCAACTTGCAACTGTTCACTGCTTTGTTTTAAACCGCATAAGAAAACTCGATGCGCTGTATAGATTGGAGGTTCTCTGCCTGAATCCATCGAGCTTGCTTTCCAGACGGGTCTGAACATCAATGTTGAAATACTTGGAGAAGTATTTAAACTGATTGTTGAAGAAACTTGAGTGTCCACCCAATAACGTTCTTTGGCAAATGGGTAGGTCGGCGCACTGATTCGTTGAGGCCTGCTATCTTGATAAAGTCCGTTCCAATCAAAATTCAAACCCTTCACCCAAAGTTCCAAAAGTTTACTGGATTTGCCTTTGGCAAACCATGTATCAATAATATTAACCATCTCGTCATCTGAGGCAAATACGGCTAACGTCTCTTTATTTTGTTTGGCATTGCCACGATAAAGATTGTCCACCTCCTCTTTACCTTCAATGAATTTTTGAAGTTTTTCTTCCAGCATTTGCATCGAGGGCACGATCAGTCCTAACCGTTCATCCATCGCTTCGCGACCCACTTGAAAAGTATAGGCCAGATTAGCAAGATTGGTTTTTGGATTGTTTTGAATAAATTTCAGCAGGCTTTTTGCATATTCAGTCAAACACATCTGATTTTTTGCTGAAAGCACAACAATAGCAGGACGTGATGAATTAACGATAAATGGTTCTTGTAATTTTTGGTCTTCATCAGGAATGTATTCTTCAATAACGATGTGAGCATTAGAACCACCTGCTCCGAATGAAGAAATCCCTGCAATTCTCGGATATTCTTTTCCATCAATAATGGGTCTTTCCCAGTCTCGCAATTCCTGGTTTACGATAAATGGCGTATTAGAAAAATCAATATTGGGATTTAAAACCTTGGAGTGCAGTGAAGGTGCTATTTGTTTATTCTTCATTTGCAGTAAAACTTTAGTGACCCCAGCAATACCTGCAGCACTTTCACAATGGCCAATATTCGACTTTGCTGAACCAATCCAGCAATGTGATTTTATTTCATGATAAGCAAATGCCTTGGTCAAGCCTGTAATTTCAATAGGATCTCCCAACTTTGTGCCCGTTCCATGAGTTTCGATATAACTGATCATTCCGGGATGAATTTGAGATTCTTTGAGCGCCCTGGCAATCACTTCCTGTTGTGCATTGGGATTTGGCACAGTATAACCATTGGTCTTACCCCCATGGTTCAGCATACTGCCTTTGATGATCCCATAAATATGATCCCCATCTCGTTCTGCTTCTGAAAGGCGTTTAAGTAAAGCGACACCCACACCTTCCCCAGGAATATATCCCTCGCCACCTTCTCCAAAACTTTCACAACGACCTTTACTGGAAATAAATTGGCCCATGCTTAAGTCTAAATATTTATTCGGATGAATACTCAGATTCACGCCGCCGATAATTCCAAAATTCGTACGACCCAATTTTAAATCCTGACAAGCAAGGTCCAGCGCTGTTAGAGAGCTTGAGCACATTGTATCAATCGCCATACTTGGTCCATGAAGATTTAAAAAATATGAGACCCGATTGGCTATGCTAGCGTAACTGTTTCCTAATGAAACAGGATTGCCTCGTAAATTTTCTTCTGCGCCAAACAGCTGGTAATGGCCATACATTACCCCAGCATAAACACCCACTTGGCCGCCTAGATTTTCTGCAGTCCTTCTTTGGAGATCGTTCCTAGTATATCCGGCATCCTCTAAAGCCATCCATACATGTTCTAAAAACAAACGTTCTTGAGGATCCATGAATTGCGCTTCCCGCGGGGAAATATTGAAAAATAAAGGGTCGAATTTATCAACATCTTCAATAAACCCTCCCCATTTGCTGTAATGGCGCCCGGGTTCACTGCGATCTTCTGTATAATAATCTTTCCAGTCCCAACGTTCTTTTGGAACCTCTATGATACAATCTTTGCCTTCTCGCAAATTATGCCAATATTCATCTAAGTTTTCCGATTGCGGGTATTTTCCGGAAAGGCCAATGATCGCAATATCAATGGGTGTCACTTCATGACGAGCTAAAGGATTTGTGGAACTTTTTCCACTGCGGCTTTGAAATGGCGGAGAACCTTTTTTCGGTATCGATAATTTTTGCACAGACGCATCTGACTTGCCTGCAATTTGTTTGGTGTGATTAAAATCTAGAATTTTGATCAGATTGGGTCGATAAGCCATTAAAAAATATTCACTAATTTCTTGGGTCGTTTTGTACTCAAAAAAAAGCGTTTTAGACAAAGAACCAAAAGTTTTTTCTAATTCATTCGTCAGTTGCATCACCACTATTGAGTCAATCCCGTATTTCTCAAAAGGCTCTTCAGCCTGTATCTGTTGTACAGGTAATTTCAAAACCTTGGATAATTGCTTTTTAAAGTAAGTAATGACTTTTTCCTTTAATGCTTTTTCATCCAGCTCTTCTTTAGAAACATCAAAAGCAAATTCCCTCGCACCCTCTTGCACATCTTCAAGCGTATTATCTGGATTTATTGGAAGATCTCCTCCAGAATCAATCGGGCTTGCTTTCCGGATAGGGTTGTCTAAAAGCGCTGCGCCAAACACCCGAACAGAAAATCCTCGCATCTTAATACAAACCAAACCGTCTTCATCACACAAATCAATATCTAACTTCTGGACTTTATCTGAAGCCGCCCCTCCCTCAGCATAGCGCACCCACACCCACATGGATTCAGTGCAAGTGTTTAGAATATCAAGGCGTTCTAATGCAAAGGGCAAAGAAAGCTGCCGTTTTTCCTTACTGAAGCCTAGTCCAATTGACGCTTGTAGTGCGGCATCTAGCAAGCTAGGATGAAGGCAAAACTGGTTTTTTGTTTTTGCTAAAACGCTGGGTAAGCTCAATTTGGCTAACACCGCTTTTTCACCAACATAAATTCTCTCAATGCCTTGATGCGCTGGGCCATAATTCAGACCCATACTGGCAAAGGCCGCGTAACACTCTTGTCGATCGAGTTGGGACTTATTAAGTTTTATCTGCAAATCAGCCAAATTTAGTCTTGCCGCATCAATGAAAGAACAACGAAGCGCTACGCCTTGGCTGTATATCACAGGATTGCCTTCATCATCCTGGTTATCCGTGTAAATTTCATAACGAATTTCCCCGTTTTTTGCGGGAAATAATCCAATCGTAATTTTAGTCGGTTCATTCACCGTTAGCGGCCGCACCCACACAACGTTCTTTAATGCAATGTATTCATTGTTTTTCAATAAACCATCTAAAGATTGACTAAGCGCTGCCTGGGCCATTTCAAGATAGGCCACGCCAGGTAATACTTTTTGACCCTGTACCTGATGATCTCTTAGAAAAAATTCGTCTCCTGTCAATGTGGAGCAAAAACGTTGTTCACTAAGGTTTGAAATGTTTTCATGAAGCAAAGGATGTAAATGAGTTTTTGCGGCTAACGCTGCCGCGGAAGTATCCCCCCAATAACGTTCTTTGGCAAATGGATAGTTCGGAGCACTGATTCGTTGGGGCTGTCTATCTTGATACAGCCGGTTCCAATCAAAGTTCAGGCCCTTCACCCATAGTTCTAAAAGTTGACTATATTTGCCTTTGGCAATCCACATATCAATAGTGCTAGCCATGCCGCCAGTTAACGCCGCTTTATTTTGTTTGGCATGTCCACGATAAAGATTGTCCACTTCCTCTTTACCTTCAATGAATGCTTGAAGTTTTTCTTCGAGCATTTGCATTGAGGAAACGATCAGTCCTAAACGTTCATCCATCGCTTCGCGGCCAACTTGAAAAGTATAGGCTAGACTAGCAAGATTGGTTTTTGGATTGTTTTGAATAAATTTCAGCAAGCTTTTTGCATATTCAGTTAAGCGGGTCTGATTCTTTGCTGAAAGCACAACAAGAGCGGGATGTGATGCATTAACAACAAATGGTTTTTGTAATATTTGGCTTTCATCAGCCATGTATTCTTCAATGACTATGTGAGCATTGGTCCCGCTAAATCCAAAAGAGCTGAGTGCGCCGCGACGCTTTTGATCTCCGGAAATAGGCCAATCTTTATATTCTGTATTGATATAAAAAGGTGATTTCTTAAGTTCAATAAATTCATTTAGCCGCTCATGATGAATCGTTGGGGGAACTTTTTGATGTTTAAGCGACAGTATCAATTTAATCGTTCCAGCAATGCCAGCAGCTGTTAATAAGTGCCCAATATTACTTTTCACAGATCCTAAAGCACAGTAATTTTCTTTAGTCGTATAGGCTTGAAACGATTTTTGCAACCCTTCAACTTCAATGGGATCTCCTAATTTCGTGCCAGTGCCATGAGTTTCAACCAGCTGGATACCTTCTGGATTAATCCCGAATTTATCATAAATCTCTTGCTCCAAGCGGGCTTGAGAATCAGGATTAGGCGCAGTAATACCGTTGGTTTTTCCATCTTGATTGACACCCCAGCCACGAATCACCGCATGGATTTGATCTCTATCTCTCTCTGCATCCTCTAAACGTTTAAGAAAGACAACACCCACCCCTTCGCCTGGCACAAATCCATTCGCTCGCTGATCGAAGCTATAACAACGGCCATCGTCTGAAAGCATGCCGGCTTTACTTGCCATGATATGGACAGAAGGGCCGGCTAACACACACACTCCTCCGGCTAAAGCAAGATCACTGTTTCCTAAAACTAAACTATCACACGCCGAAGCGATTGCGACCAAAGAAGATGAACACGCTGTGTCAATGGATATGCAAGGTCCTTGTAAATTTAATAAATAAGAAATTCGAGCCGCTAAAATTGAAGTTGAACCCCCTGTAAACCCTTTTGCACTCAACTCTTCATTTTTTAATAAACGAGCATAATCCCCAACGCCGCAACCTACAAAAACACCGCACCTACTGCCTGATAATTGAGAAGGATTATAGGCAGAGTCCTCTATACAGTGCCAAATACTTTGCAAAAAGACTCTCTGCTGGGGATCCATCAATTCGGCTTCACTTGGAGAAATATTAAAAAATAAGGGATCAAACGTCGCCGCCTCTTCTAAAACACCCATCCATTTGCAATGTGTTTTTCCAGGGGCTTGTGGGTTAGGATCGTAATATTCACTAACATCCCATCGCTCAGATGGAATGTCAGAAATGCAATCCCTTCCATGTTTCAAATTATCCCAAAATTCATCTAAGGTTTTGGATTTGGGGAATTGTCCCGACATCCCTATAACAGCAATGGCTTGAGTTTGATTTTCCGATTTTTTTTCCTTCGATTTAACTGTCAAAATCTGATTATTATCGTTAAGCTTTCCTGGTTTCAGAGAAGTAAGGATTGGATGAGTTTTCTTTTGAATCTCTTTTCTTGCGGGCTCAAAGGCTTTTTCTTGTAACGTTTTGGAAATAGGAGGTTCTTTCGAAGAAGCGTGAAATAAACCTTGTTTCTTACCCTCGCTCATCACATATTTTGCAAATTGAGCAATAGTAGGATGGCTGTAAACTTTTGTAGCGGCAATGGATAAACCGTACTCGGCGTTAATCTTGCGAACCCAAGTTACGCCTATGATAGAATCCAAACCCATTTCAATGAATGCGAGTTCATCATCGATCATCTCTTTGGTCATATACAATTCTTCAGCCAGAGTCACACGAAGTCTCTCTTGGATTCGCTTTGAGATGACCTCATCAGTTTCTAGATCCTCAGGAATCTTGACTTGAAGAGAAACGATTTGTTTGGTTTCCTGAATTTTTTCATTAAAATTGTTTTGAATTCTTTGAAAAACTTCTTC
>Ga0206882_1019_pt1 | contig 20439 bp, 23 predicted proteins | sample Alteio_BWOrgCont_4_FD_152908 | JGI IMG/M metagenome (GOLD analysis project Ga0206882, IMG submission 152908) | Enriched cells from forest soil in Barre Woods Harvard Forest LTER site, Petersham, Massachusetts, United States -... | ecosystem: Environmental > Terrestrial > Soil > Temperate forest > O...
AGCCATACTCTGCCATCCCAAGAGATTTCATAACAGCCATAGCCTTTTGCTTAGCTTCAGACACTCGCATCTTGGCGACAACATGAAGAGGCTGACTGCAGTTGTCTAAAGCAGTAAGATGAGGAAATAGTGCATACCCTTGGGAAATATAGCTTAGAGTCTGTGCCCGCTTAGAAGCAGCTAAGCCTTGTAGGGATTGCCCATTGAAAAATACTTCACCCTCATAGATAGTTTCCAGCTGGGCCATACAGCGCATTAAGGAGCTTTTTCCTGCACCGCTCCTTCCAATTAACAAGGAGATTTCACCTTGTGGAAAGCAAGCGGAAATCCCTTGCAGAATTTGTTTAGGAGGAGATCCTTTTTTTAAATAAATATTTTTAATTATTAGCATAGCGTAACCTCTTTTCCAATTTTCTGGAGATAATGTTAATAGTGGCCGATATCCCCACATAGAGTCCTGCTACAGCTAAGTAGATAGGCAAAGGATCCATCTCGCGCGAAACGATATTCATTCCCATGCGTGTTAGTTCCAGAAGACCAATTGAAGCCAATATTGCCGTGCTTTTAAGAAGCGCATCGAATTCACCCGTTAAGGAAGGTAATATATTTCTTACCAGCTGGGGAAAGATGATAAAGCGCAGAGAATCCATTATAGAATACCCTAGCGTATAAGCCGCTTCCCATTGTTCATTGGGTACAGCATTAAGTCCACCGCGCACAATTTGGGCAGTATAGCCTGCGGAACATAAACTCAAGGCGATAATGGCAGCTGTAAAGGCTTCGAGTTCGATGCCAAAAAGATCAGGCAGCACAAAATAAGCAATAAGTAGCTGTACATAAACGGGCACAGCGCGCAGGACAAAAGCAATACCTTCGATAGCAGAGGAGATCCAACGGCATCGCAATCGCCTGCATGTCAAAGATCCCATTACCGATCCTAAACTCAAGCTAAGGAAGGAGGCTATCGCAAATATTTGCAGCGACAGTGCTAAGCCCTTTAATAAGAGCGGTAACGAGCGCAAAATCAGATCAAAGGATGAGCTATCCATGATTTACTCCTTTAGTTTCCATTTTGCTTCTAAATTGGCAATTGTCCCTTCTTTAAAAAGCTCATTCACTGCTGTTTGAATAGCAAAAATGAGATCACCATTCTTTGAATTTAAGCAGATACCATTGCCCAAGGACTGTTTAGATTCTGGTAGATTGATGGTGAGGCTTTTTAGCTTGGGGAATTTTTCCGTATAAATACGTTTCAGAGGGTTATCGATAAGAGCAGCTTGCGATTTGCCGTATTTTAGTTCGAGGATGGCGTCGCTAACTTTGTCGACCTGTTTAAGGGTTAAGCCTGGCACGCTAAGAAGGACATTCTCTTGAAAAGAACCTGCTTCTACGCTGATCACAGCGTTCGGATTGTTGGCCATGTCCTCCAAACCTTTGATGTTATCGGGAATTTCCCCCCAAAAAAGAAGCGGCAGGGATGTCGTTTTCTCCCCTTGGTAGTAAATCATGGCCATCTGTTTTTGCCGTTCTTGGGTGATCGATATAGACCAGATCAAGACATCGGCCTTATTTTGTTTGATGGCTAGAATTAATGCAGGCATACTGCCAAAATCTTTGATGACTAGCCTACGACCCAACTTATCTGCTAAAGCCTTTGCGATATCAATATCGAAACCTTCATATTCGCCCTCAGCATTGATACTGACAAAGGGGGCATAGCCACTAGTGGTACCAACAACTAAATCTTTAGCTATGACAGTAGAAGCAAAAGAAATAATTGAAAGTATGCAAAAAATAAAATAATACATTTTTATATCTCCAAATAATAAAATTGATGTTAGTTAATTAAACGAAACTTGCCCTGATAGCCTATAGACAAAGATTTACAAAGAGATATTTGCAGGTACTCGCATGCGCAAACTTACTTGCAAAAAGAAGTTAATAAACGTTTGCTCAACGTAACCGCAAAAACCGCATTCTGATTAAATAATGTCAGGCAACAGGGAAAAAAAATTAGCAATGATCGTGGCAATGATGCCCAGAAGAAGAAACAAAGAATGGAAGGGACAATGAAAATAGGTTGTACGTTGTACTGAGTGGCATGAAAGCGCAGACAGCACTAATTGTGTTGTTCATAACTACCTCATAGTGGTTTACGCATTGTGAAATCCCAATGCGCTCCTTATTTTAACATTAAATTCCTTTTCTTTGCAAGGAAATTTTCATGAAAATTTTTTCAGTTAAAAGTGTTGGTCCAATTGGGGAAACCCTTTCTACCTCAGATACAATTCGTTATTGGGTTGCCGGCGCCGGCAAAGTGATGGTTTGGATCATTTCCAGACTGTTTGCAAGACTCTATGGCTTTTTGAATGGCATTATCAAATCGTCGCCATTGAGAATAACCGAGACAAGGCTGCAAACTCCGATCGCTCCAGTACTCAATCCCATGCTGATTGACTTTTTTTAAATCTTCAAACGACAGCTTGTTAGGGATCAAGCTATTATCATCCTCTTTTTTCATACACCACCTCGAGAATTCCTAAAATCCTCTTGCCAAGATTTTTTCCTTGACTTCTTAGGTAATTAATTTTTCAATCTTGGTAGTCTAACACTCACCTATTCAAGGAGTTCGTGATAATTTTTTTTCGTTTTCTTATTTGGATTTTGATGTTTTCTGCTCTTTGGGGAAACATTGCTAGCGCAGAATGTTGTCTTGGTCCATTTTTTTTCGAACTTTTGTGATTCTTCTCTAGGGCAAATTTGTGTAGGTCATACGGAAGGGAAAGGTCTTGGTTATTCCAAAGGGTACACTTCTTTAGATCTTTTTTTATCAAAACCCTTATGCCAAACAACATTCCTTCCCTTTGTTGATTTAAGGGGTCATGTTTTCAATGACGGAAAATATGCTAGCAATATCGGACTTGGTTTGCGATGGGATAACACCTGCTGTGAGCAGATATGGGGAATCTATTGTTTTTATGATTCTTTGAAAACTGGACATAGGCCATACCATCAAATATCCTTGGGTTTAGAGGCCATAAGCGAAAATTGGGAAGTACACTTGAATGGTTATTTACCTGTGGGACGTACAAAAACATCTCTGTATGCTTTTGTTTATAAAAGCCTCTCTGCTTCAGGATTTCTTTTAAAAGGAAGAGAGCAATTTGCAATGCGAGGAGTAGATTATGAGGTTGGTTACCGTTGTTCGAATCTATACGTTGGATTAGGTCCCTATTGTTACTGGGGGCGCTCGGCTGCCACAGAAAATGTCTTCCGGCATGCACATAAACATACGATTGGTGGACGTCTTCGTGCTTCTGTATCTTTTTTGCGCTATTTCCAACTCGATGCTGTTACGACGTATGATCCTCGATTTAAATGGGGTGGGCAATTCACTCTTGCTGTTTGTCTTCCATTCGATCTTTTTAGATGTAGGGAAGATGTTTGCCACTTTAACGAACGGCTTTACCAACCTGTTGTGCGGAATGAAATCATGGTGATCGATAGAATCAACAGATATTCGACCAACCCAGAAATTTTGAATCCCCAATTTAACCCATAAGGAGTTGTAAATGTATTATACAAAATGGGTTGTTTGTGTTTTTTTGCTTTTGAATGTTTCAATGGGACACGGAGCCCAAGTTGGCAACACGGCCGATTATGTGATTGTCGGTGTCGGAACGGCAGGTGCTGTTCTTGCCCAAAGGCTGTCAGATGACAAAAAAACTTCGGTAATTGCTCTTCATTCAGGGAGTAACTTCACGAATTCATTTATCGTAAAATATTCTAAAAACACCGTATTTTCTGTGCTTGCCTCCTTGCTCGGTTCTAGTCCCCCTTTTGATCCAGCATCACTCAATCTTCCGTTGGATGTACAGCAGGAGCTTGAAGATCTCATTCAGCTTACGTATACCTCTGCAAACCCGTTATATGAAACGGGGAGTTCAATCCCGCAGCCAAATGCAGATGATCAAGAACTTTTGTGGGTCATTCCTCTTCCTTTAGGAGGAGCTACATCCATTAATGCAGGAGCTTGGTGCCGTGGAACAAATCAGGTGTTTTCTCAGTGGGAAACGATCGCAGGACCTAATTGGTCTGTCAATCGTATACTAGGAGTCTATAAAGAATTAGAACGTTTTTATGGTAAAACTACCAATCCACATGCCCGTGGTCATCACGGTCGAATCAAAATACAGCAAGATTCCCCTTCGAAATTATCGAAAATTTTCAATCAAGCCGTCACCAGCGCAACAGGTTTCCCGTTTATTTTGGATTATAATGATCCAAATACACCCATCGGTGTTTCACAACTTCAATTGACTCACCATGGGGAGGATGGTTTTTACAGACAAAGTAGTGTAACAAGTTTTTTAAATGATCATGTGATGAAATCAGATGGTAGTGGTGTTGGGAAAAGAAAACTACAAGTTCTTTTCAATAGCGCAGCTGTTAGAACCATTTGGAATGGAACTACTGCAACTGGCGTTGAATTTGTGCAAAATGGAGTTACAAAAACTGTATATGCCACAAAAGGGGTGATTGTTTGTGCAGGTCTGAGAAGTAGCGCGTTTTTAATGAATTCCGGAGTAGGACCAGCAGGAGTAATCACCCCACTTGGCATCCCTCTTATCTACGATAATCCAAATGTGGGGCAAGGTCTTGCCGATCAACCACATGTAATTATGGTGTTTTCCTCTAACCCCAAAGATTCGGGAGCAGGTTCAAATTCCGTATTTTCCCAAATTTCTTGGCTGCCAGCTCCTGGCGGAGACCCAACTGTGCGACAATTACGCTTCACAACTTTAGATGTAGTTCCAGGAGTTACTCTGGCGTTGTTGGATCTTTGCCAACCTCAAAGTAGAGGAACCATTACGATCAACAGCGCAGATCCTCTTGCACCACCAGTGATAGATTTTGGGATCCTATCTAATCCTGATGATTTATCCCTTTTAGTATCAGGATTCCAAACCTACATAGCCGATATCAATACACAACTACAAACGATCAATCCTGAGTATCAGCTCATTTATCCCGATCCAGCAATTCTTAGTGACACTGCTTTGTTAACAGCCTTCGTCCAAGAAGAAATTGGGCCAACTATGCATTTTCAAAGCCACTGCCGTATGGCTCCATTGAGTCAGGGAGGGGTTGTTGACTCTACAGGAAGAGTATATGGAGTGCAAAATCTTTTCGTGGCCGATAATTCCATCGTTCCTCAGTGTATGGATGGAAGCCCCATGGCAACTGGATACCTCATTGCAGAAAACATCGCAGAACTTTTGGGGTATTAGGGGCTTTGGCCCGTCCAGTTGTCAAATTTATTATTGCACAGCCCCTAGATCTTCGTTCCAAATTTATTTCGTTACCTTTATTCTGAATCGGGGCACGCGCATTCGTTGTCGAAATAGAAGATTTGGTCTCCATTTGGAGTTTTGATAATGTTCAAAACACCTGTTCATGGTTATTGATGAGATTGTGAATAACTCCTTTTTATTGATAACTCACCCTTTTTGTACAAGGCTTCAACAATTTGTGAACAAATTTCTACTGTCGAGAGCTTGGGATCTCATGAACTTTTCCACACCCTCTGAAGAAGAAGATATATTTAAGATTACTTAAATAATATACATAAGAGGATGTTGAAGTTGTTGATAAATCCTTCTTTCTTTGTTATACTTCAACCACAACCCTGCCAGAGAGAGAATGTCTCTATTTAGTCCAAGTTATTACTTTGATTTAGAACAATTTGAGCATGCAAAACTGTTTTCAAATACCGATAAGGTATGGGAAGTATTGAAACTCTTAGAACAGTATTTATTGACCTTGCCCCTTGGAACAATTGAAATAGAAGTTCCCAAAGGGGTCTATTTAGAAAAGAAAGATCAAATTTTTATCGCTAAAGGGACCGTTCTTGAGCCCGGGTGCTATATTAAAGGTCCTTGTTGGATTGGAGAAAATAGCGTTGTACGGCACGGCGCCTATATTAGGGGCTTATGTCTTACCGGTAAACGGTGTGTGATTGGACATGATACCGAAATCAAAAATACCATTCTTCTAGATCATGCCCAAGCGCCTCATTTTGCCTATTTGGGCGACTCGATTCTTGGGAACAGAGTAAATTTAGGGGCGGGAACTAAATGTGCGAACCTTAAATTGTCAGGAAAAGAAATCTCTGTTTTGTTTGAAGATCAAAGGGTTTCTACGGGTATGCGAAAATTAGGAGCCATCATTGGAGATGATTCTCAATTGGGTTGTAATGCGGTAACCAATCCTGGAACGTTAGTGGGTAAAAGTTGCTTTTGTTATCCCTGCCTCAATTTTGGGGGGTTTGTCCCTAGCGGATCGATATTGAAATCCTCCTCAAAAACGGTTCTGGTATTTAAGGATAAATAGTTTTGAACACCGATATTAACGATATACTTTTCCCTTATAAGACTTGTGTAGAGAAAGCTATTCTTGAAAGGATCCAATCTTGGAACGAGAGTACCGATTTAAAGAAAGCGAGCGAATATGCGGTTTTGAATGGAGGGAAAAGATTTCGTCCTGCTTTAGTGATAATGGTGGCTGAGGCTTTGAAAAAAAAGCATAGTGTAATTGAAGCTGCTATGGCAATCGAGTTTTTCCACACTGCCTCATTGATTGCTGACGACCTTCCTTCTATGGACAACGATGAATATCGAAGAGGTCAGCCCACCACTCATAAGGTATTTGGGGAGGCCACAGCTATTTTGGCAACATATGTGCTGATTGCAGCTGGGTACGATAGCATTGCAAGAAATAGCAGGCTGGTGCCTAATGGAAATCAAATTGCCGTTCTAGCTGTTGAAAATGTTGCTTTTAACGCCGGTTTAAAAGGAGCTGCTGGCGGGCAGTTTTTAGATATCTATCCCCCTAACCTCACTTTAGACACCTTAAAAGAGGTCATTCGAAAGAAAACTGTAAGCTTGTTTGAAATTGCTTTTGTTCAAGGTTGGTTATTTGGTGGGGGAGATTTAGAAAAGCTTTCTTTCGTGAAAAAAGGGGCCGATCATTTTGGAATGGCTTTTCAAATTGCAGATGACTTTGGGGATGTAGATCAAGATATTGTAAATCAACGGCAAATCAACATGGTAACCCTGGTTGGTAGAGAACAAGCAGAAGAAATGTTCCACGTGGAACTTGAGTCTTATCGCGAAACAATGCGTTCTCTCAAATTAGATTCTCCGGAGCTGATGATGCTAGCAAACCTTCTTGAAAACCAAGTACTTATAAACCAAAATTTTGCTTAAACTTGATAAGGATTGCTGTCTCGATAAACTCCGACTTCGCCCAAACCTTCTTCTATGTTTAAAAGTCGATTGTACTTTGCAACCCGATCCGTTCTAGATAAAGAGCCTGTTTTGATTTGACCCGCGTTTACAGCAACGCTAATATCAGCGATAAAAGTGTCTTCTGTTTCTCCAGAGCGGTGAGAAATGATGGTTTTATACCCATGAGACTTTGCAAGTTCGATAGTTTCAAGGGTTTCTGTTAACGTTCCAATTTGGTTCACTTTAATAAGAATCGCATTGGCCACGTTTTGTTCGATCCCTTGTTTGAGATATTTTGTGTTCGTTACAAAAAGATCATCTCCAACCAATTGAATCTTTTGGCCTAACTTTTGAGTGAGGAGTTTCCATCCTTCCCAATCGTTTTCATCCAATCCATCTTCAATAGAATCAATAGGATAAGAACCTGCTAGCGAACATAAATACTCTACATATTCTTTTGAAGTTCGATTCAAGTATTTTTTTGTTTTTTTATCAAAAAATTCCGAAGCAGCGCAATCTAAGGCTAAAGTAAAGTCTGTTTTTTGGTCGATATCCAGCCTTTTCGATAGCTTCTAAAATCAAATCAAGCGCTTCTTCGTGGGATTTTAAATTTGGAGCGAATCCTCCTTCATCACCTACAGAAGTAGATAATTTCTTTTTTTCGAGAATTTTTTTTAAGTGTTGAAAGACTTCTACCCCCCAACGAATAGCTTCTTTTATAGAGGGTGCTCCAACAGGGCGAATCATAAATTCTTGAAAATCAAGAGAGTTATCCGCATGAGCCCCTCCATTAATGATATTCATCATTGGGCAAGGAAGAACATGGGCGTTTGAGCCACCAATATAACGATATAGAGGAAGACTGGCAGTCAATGCTCCGGCTCTAGCCAGGGCAAGAGAAGCTCCTAAAATGGCATTCGCGCCGAAACGAGATTTGTTTTCTGTTCCGTCTGCTTTGATCATCATTTGATCTAAACGGGATTGATCAAAAACGTGTTCACCTACAAGGATTTGCGCAATGGGACCGTTTACATGGGCGATTGCCTGCTCCACCCCTTTTCCTTGGTATCGTTCGGGATCTCCATCCCTCAATTCAAGAGCCTCTTTCTGTCCTGTAGATGCTCCTGAAGGCACAGAAGCACGAGCAATCAAATTTCGATCGGTGGTAATCATCACTTCGATCGTAGGGTTTCCACGAGAATCTAAAATTTCTATTGCTTTTACAGAACGAACGTAAGTCATAGACACCTCTTTTTTGTATACAATACTCGGAAAAGAAAAAAGTGTAAATCGTAGTCGTTGCAAAACCCAGGCAATCGCATTAGGAACTATCTAGGAATAAAGTGAAGCATTACACTGCGCCAACTCCCCCATTTGAGATCAAATTCGCGGTGTAAACAAATAGGATAAAAGCAAAGAAGTCTTTTTCTGGATATATCCTGTACATCCTGCCTATCCTGTTCTTTTTCTTTTACTGCTAACGCTTTTGTTTACACCCTCAAATTCGACAATTTGCAATTCCCCTCTTCTGTTTTAACTTTAGATGCATTATGATCGCTTCTTAATACCAGAAAAACAAAGGAGCAAGACCCATGTCTCAACCGGATGCAGAACGAAGAAAGGCTCTAGAAAACGCTGTAAGCTATATTAAGAAGCAGTTTGGCGAAGGCGCCATCATGACGATGGGTAAACATTCTGTGGACAGAAAATGTGGAGTCATTAAATCGGGTGCTCTTTCTTTAGATATCGCCTTAGGCATAGGCGGTCTTCCTAGAGGGCGAATTGTTGAAATTTTTGGTCCAGAATCGTCCGGAAAATCGACTCTTGCTGTTCATGTGGTGGCAAACGCGCAGAAAAACGGCGGGTTGGCTGCTTACATTGATGCAGAACATGCTTTAGACCCAACTTATGCAGCTAAAATTGGTGTGAACATCGATGATCTTCTGATTTCACAGCCTGATAGTGGGGAAGAAGCTTTAAATATTGCCGAGACATTAGCTCGCTCAAATGCGGTGGACGTCATTGTCATCGACTCTGTAGCCGCATTGGTTCCTAAATCGGAATTGGAAGGGGAAATTGGGGACTCCTTTATGGGACTGCAAGCAAGAATGATGTCTCAAGCCTTAAGAAAATTAACTGCTTCCTTATCCAAAAGCAATACTTGCGCTATCTTTATTAACCAAATTCGGGACAAAATCGGCGTTGTATACGGCAACCCAGAAACAACTCCTGGTGGACGCGCCTTGAAATTCTTCTCCTCCATCCGTCTAGATATCCGAAGAATCGGCGGAATCAAAGTGGGTAATGACACAGAAGAATCTGGAAATAGAGTGCGAGTGAAAGTGGTTAAAAACAAACTAGCTCCTCCATTCAGAACTGCCGAATTCGATATTTTGTTCAATGAAGGAATCTCTAGAACAGGCTCTGTCATTGATATTGGAGCGGAGTTTGGAATCATCGACAAGAAAGGAGCGTGGTTTAGCTACAATGGAGAGAGGCTCGGGCAAGGCCGTGAAGCCGTTCGTGAAGAGCTAAAGAATAAACCGAAACTTTTTGAAGAGATCGAAAGTAAAATTTTAGCAGAGTGCCAAAAAAGGCAAGCCGCACCCGTTGTAGCGGCAGCTTCTGACGCAGAGTAATTTTAAAAAGCGGCTTTGGATGAACTCCTGAAGCGCCACTCAAATGTCAAGTTTAAATATCGGTTGCTCTTCCCCAGAAAATACCGATAAAAGCACTAGTAACTATAGATAAAGGGCCTGCGACATGTAGTGAGGCTCCTAGTTCTTTTGCTACAGGAAAAATTGTTAAAAAACTGCCGGCTGTAACGACACCCGCACCACCCGCGCGCGCTAATATTCCCATGTAGTTCAGCCTTCTTCCAATGTAATTCTTACCTGTATTCAGAATGGGATAATTTGTTTGATAGCTTTCTAATTTTCTTCCGAAAGTAGTTAAAATAGCACCCCCAAGAGAAGCTAGTGCTCCTCCTACTACTAATAACCCCCCTTGAACAATCCATGAGTTATGGTTATTCATAGGCAAAGATACTTTCATATATTCTCCATTATAAGGTTAAATATATTATATATAAATTATAAATATATAGTTTGAAAAAGTAATATAATCTTAATAAAAGACTTTAAAAAAGATAATATCCACAAAGAGGCACGTCATGTGCTTCAGCTGGGATTTGGGAGGGTAAATTTTGCTCAGCAAAACCTACTCCCCAAGTTGGAATAGAAGGGGGAATCTGTTTTAAGAGGCGGTCATAATACCCCTTTCCGTAGCCTAAACGATGTTTATTGGTGTCAAAAGCAAGTCCAGGAACAAGGATCATGGAGAGTTCTTCCACAGGAATTTGCTCACATTGGGAGGAATCGGGTTCTAAAATATTCCAAACATTTGGTTTTAATTGAGAAAAATTTGTGACTCGATACGCCACAAGTTGCTCTTTTTGAACGTAAGGTAAGGCTAATCTTTTTTCCTCAGCAAGTTTTTGATTGAGTTTCCACAAATCCAGTTCTTTACCGAAACTAGCAAAAGAGAGAACCATCTCATAAGAACGGAGAGAATGATTTAAAATATGAAACGCCCCTTTTGAAGCTGCTTCTCTTCTAGAATCTGAAATTCTCTCTCTTCGTACCCAATATGTTTTTCGCAACTCAGTTTTGTTCATCTGTCGGTTTTCCATTTAGATAAGCGATTTTGTACAAGAAATTTCCATCAGAATCGAAGATTTGCGCGTTTCCATTTCCCTTCGAGACACGAGAAGAGGGAACCTTTTCCCCTTTTTTATAATATTCCCCTTTCACGAGTTTGTCGCGAAGGTAGTCTTCCATGAACATCAAGCTTCCATCTTGATACCAAGATAGCGACACTCCGTTTCTTTGGTTGTGATTCCACTCCCTTTGGCTTTCTTGCTTTCCATTAGGATACCAAGTTTTCACTGGGCCGTTAATTTGATTTTGTTGCCAGCTTAAGGAAAGCTTTGGTAGTGAGGAGGCTAAAGATTCATAGAAAAAGAGCTCTTCTCCCTCTTTATTTCCATTTTTGACATGGTAGTAACGAATGAGCTTCCCAGCTTTATTGTAGATGGTGATTTTCCCATCCATAACCCCACCATTATATTCTTGATATTCCATCACATAATCTTTTGCAAAAATGGCTCTTATGCCCTTGCCATCCACAATTTCGGCTACCTTTTTCCCATTGGAATCATGATAGCTTCCTTCTGTCAAATTTCCCTTTTGAAAAATTTCTCTAGCTGCAATTTGCTTTGGATTCCAGTAACGAATCGATTCTCCGTCTTGTACACCTTCAAAATAATTGGTTTTTTGCAACAAACTTCCGTCAGGTAAATAGGTAACTGCAACTCCATGGTTAAAATTTTTACAAAAAGGAACCGTTTTCCAAAGGTAACCGTTGGTATGAAAATACTTTGAAATTCCCTCTAGGCTTCCTTTTTGATACAAAATTTCCGCTACTAAATGCCCTTCCTCGTCCCAAGCTCGGCTAGCACCATCAAAAAGCCAAGTAATTTCAGAGCCGTCATTGATATCTGCGGTTCCCCCGATTACTTTTGTCAGTAGTTTGACTTGTCCATTAGGATGCCATTCTTGGTAATTTCCACAAGCTCTACCATCGATCGCTTCTAAATACTGCTTTACCTGACCATTCGGATAGTAGCTAGTGATAATGGAGGGAACATTTCCTTCCGAATTTCTTTTGTAGACTCTAAGTACTTTTTGATAAGGACAATGCTGAAGGAAGTCTGCTTTCGCATATTGCTTCAAACGTTCTGTAGAACTAATTGTTTCCGATATACCATTGCGATCGACAATATTAATGCTAGCGAGCTCTAAAGGGCGAGTTCTTTGCCTTGCGGAAAGATCTTCTGTGTAGAAGCACACAAAAAACAGGCAAATTAGAATGACCAACTTCGAGATATTTTTTTTATACACTAGAAAAACTCTCTTTTAATAAGTTTTAAGTTTAATATAAAAACTTCATTATAATCACTCGTTTTTTTCTTATCTATTTTGAAATCCGTGATGATCATTTGCGGGCGGTTCGGGCCTGGAGTGTATTGTGCAAATTCCACTCCTTCAATCTTACTTAAAATATTTAATAAATCGTCCACATTAACTTCAATGGGTTTTATAAGAGTTTCTGTCGTTTCGTGAAAGTAGGGATAGGATTCCACAATACCCTCAGAAAAATGGAGACGATTTTCATGTTCTAAATAGTCCAAGCGCTTTTTTGCTGCCTCATTTTCTACAAGATGCTGCTGGCTTAAAATTTTTTCGAGTGCATCTTTTTCCGATTGTAATAAGGGAATGGTTTCAATATTTTTATCGATATAAAAATGGTCAGCTCCAAGAAAATGTGCTCTCGTAGCAAGGTTTGCAGCTTGTTTTTTCTCTTTTAAATTTGCAAGTTCTTGGACCGTTTCTAATTTATTTTGAAGTTCAAAAAATTGCTGCCGATTTTGGTATTGGGCAAATAATGCATACAATATGGGAAGCACACCAATAATAAGAGCATAAACCAAAATTCGTTTTTGCGGGATGAATTTCAAAAAAGAAGGTAACATTTTACTTTTATCTCTCAATTAGAGGTTTGTTCTTAAGAAAGAAAGAGGTACGATACCTGTCCCTTGCTGAGCTCCATTTTACTTCGTTTTTAGGGTCAACCATATCGTTAGGAGCAATCAATGCATCGTGAAATTCTCGGGCATATTTTGGAACAGAAGTACTAAACTCGATCTCTACTTTTGCTTGGTATTTTTCCTGCTTTTTTTTCATATCGGGTTTCTTTACAAGCGTATAGGAAAAACTTTCAATAGTAAGCAATGGAGTCTCCTTTTCCCCAGTTCCTATCACATTCGGGTGGTTGCTTAACCAAGCAAGTACATCGCTTGCTCTTGGAATATTAGGAACGAGCTGAAAAACATCGGGAATGGCTTGAGTATCTTTTTCAAGATAATCGATCCGATTTTCTAATTCTTTTTGAGAAAGAGCTGAAAGGGGCTTTACTTCTACTTCCTGACCTTCTGGCACGGATTCCGTTTTTGATATAAATTCCTTCTCAAAGCTGGAATAGGGTTTGCCTATGGACTCTAAAAAAGAAGAATATCGTTCTTTCAGCTTACTTTCTTGGTATTGTGTCCAGGCAGCTCCAAAAAGGTAAATCATAAATGCAAGTACGAGACAGAGAAGCCCATAAACTAAAAAGTGAAATTTATATCGTCGCCAAGGATAGGGGTAAACAAAATCAGCTTTTCGAAAATTGATTTGATCTCCCCATCCATTTAATGCAGTAATTGCAAGGCCTATCGCAATGGCATGCGTCTGCAAATCCTCTGACGAGTAGGAATCCTTTGGCTGAGGCAACGAAATGGACGTTTGAAGAGATTTTGACAAAGCTTGGCGAAGGTTGTACAAGGCGGCTCCTGATCCGCACATCAGAATTTCGCTTACATTTTCTATTTTATATTGTTTAGCTAAGGCTAAAAGAGTTTTTCCAATTTCCATACGCATTTGAGCAAACATTTCAAATAAATGGGGAGTAGCTTCCTTTTGGGGTTTTGATGATCTTTTGCAGCAGATTGGGTAAGAGATTCGATGCTAATGGAGAAGGAGTGTGCAGCCAGCACCTTTCCTTCTTGCGCAAGGACGCAAACAGTCCGTTTGTTTCCAAAAAGAAGGATAAACTGAGGCCATGTGGAGCGAGGGGTAGTAGAGAAAAAATACCCAAAAGCCGCTAAAGCTGCAGGAGTGGAGGTTACAATTTCAGGCTCAGCCCCCACCATTTCAAAACGATTTAGGTGTTCTTTTAAAGAATTTTTTAAAACAGATTGAAAAACGACTTTAGCTCCTTTTGAATCTTGGCTAATGATCGAAAAATCGAGAATAGCTTCTTCAACAGGATAGGGTAGGATAGGCTCGACTTGAAAGCCTAAAATCGACTCAATATCCTTTCTTTTCGCTAAATTTAATTCTAAGGGTCGAATTAAAACATCAGAAGTGGCTAATCCAGACACTAGGAGCCATTTCTCTGTGATTTTTTCCAAAGATTCATTGTCAATGTAAAGCGGCTTTACATTCCCTTCTTCATCTGAAGAAAGTGGAATGGAAGCTAGCTTTTCAACTTTAGGACCTGATTTTGTTTTGGAGAGAAAAGCGGCTTTTACCTCCATCCCTTCAAAATCAATCCCTACTGTGTTATTCGAGAATAAATTTTGATTCATCTTACATTCTGTTTGCAATTATGATCATAGGAGTTTAATATACAACAAAGTACGATTCTATTTAAATAAAAAAACGATGATTTTCGAATTGATTGACTCAGTCTTTACCGTGTATATGATCATGCTATTTATAAGAATCATAAGTTCATGGTTTCCAGAATATCGAAATCATAAGATTATGTTATTTATTGCCTATTATACAGACCCTTATCTAAATATTTTTAGAAAATTTATTCCCCCCCTAGGAATGATTGATTTTAGCCCAATTATTGCGTTTTTTTTCCTTCAAGTCATCCAAACAATTGTAAAAATGGTTATATCCACATGGGTTTAGAAGAGAATTCTGGCCAAAATCTAATTGAACCGGTCCAACTTGGGAATTTTATTTGTCCAAATCGGGTCTTTTACGCTCCCCTCGCGGGATGTTCTGATTTTCCTTTTCGCCAAATGTCTTCGAAGTATCGACCAGGATTAATGTACTGCGAAATGGTCAAGATGGACGCTTTGATTCGCAATGACCCTCATACCTTTCATCTTCTTGATTATGAAACGTCTATGCATCCTATTGGAGCGCAGCTATGCGGGAGCAAACCTGAAATTGCAGGTCAATGTGCTAAAATGGTAGAAGCAATGGGCTTCGATGTGATCGATTTCAATTGTGGCTGTCCCGTAGATAAGGTCACAAAAGATGGAAGTGGGTCGGCGATGTTAAAAACCCCTGAACTCATCGGCGAAATCATCGAAGAAATGGTAAAAGCAGTGAAGGTTCCTGTTACTGTAAAAATTCGAGCTGGTTGGGATGAAAAAAATATCAACGCTCCTGAAATTACGAAGATTGCAGAACAAGCTGGTGCAAAAGCTATTTGCATTCATGGTAGAACTCGAGAGCAGGCTTATAAAGGGCCAGCAAATTGGGATTGGATTCGAGATTGTAAAAAAGTGGCGAAATCAATTCTGATCATCGGGAATGGTGATGTAGTCGACGCAGAAAGCGCAAAGAGAATGGTGCAACATACAGGATGCGGCGCCGTTTTGGTTTCTCGAGGAACGATGGGACAGCCTTGGATTGTGGAAGAGATCCTTCGACTCTTCAAAGGGGAAACTTGTACTTCTCGTACCCTAGAAGATGCTCGGCAAGAATTGCTAGAACATTACGAAAAGGTTTTAAATTATAGCTCAGGAAAAAGAGCTGTTGTAGACGCTAGAAGAATTGGATGCTGGTACTTGAAAAATTCGCCAGGAACTCGTACCTTTAGAGAAAAAATAAGTCGCGTGGAAAGCGATGAAGAGGCCTTAGAACTCATCAAAAATTTTACCTTCGATGTCTGAAATTTTAAAAATCCATGCTATTTTTAAAGGAAGAGTTCAAGGCGTATGTTTTCGTGCTACGGCAAAAGAAATTGCTCAGGAACTCAACATAACTGGAACTGTGAAAAACTTATACGATGGAACCGTAGAAATTTACGCTCAAGGTCTTAAATCTCAACTCGAACATTTTCTTGGACATTTGCAAAAAAGCTTTCCGCAAAGTTTTGTTTCGTATAATTTTATTAAAACTAGCCAAAAATTTACCGATTTTTCAATCATTTATGGAGTTTAATCATGGACGTTCAACAAATCCCTTTTACAAACCAAGGCCAATATACTGGAAAAATTATCAGTACTCTCTACAAAGATACCAATACAGAAATGGTTTGGGCGGAAGTAGATGGAGATCGAATTTGTTTGCGTCCTTTTATTGGGAAATACGGAGAAGAATTCAAATCTCGTTTTCAAACAAATACTACTGGAAAGCAGGAGTTTGAAAATCTCATAGAGATTTTTCAAAAATCCTTAAATCCAATGTATAGCACGGGGTATAAAACCGATAAAGAAATCTCTGATTTGCAAGAAAAAGATAGTAGCCGAGCAAAAGCTGGGAATCCTTTCACAGGATATGCAATCTGGGACAAAGAGACAAAAAAAACGATTGGACGAATTTCCCTTGGAGCTTGTTATGACTCTAACAATGGAGATTCTCAATCTGGTTTGATTCTTTCAGAGGCTCATCGAGGAAGTATGAAAGGACAGGAGGCAGTGCTTTTGCTAGCAACTTTGATTTGCATTCTTGTGAAGCAAACAAGTTTTAAAGTTGGCGGTAAAGAAGGGACAAGCACAATAAAACGAGTGACCGCTGCTACACGAGATGATAATGAAAAAAGCAAAGCGTTCCTAAAAAAGATCGGTTTTGAATGGGTTCGTCCCCTTACGAAAAAAGAAAATTCTGAAGAACATCCCCGCTCTTTATATGCAATTGAGGTGAATAAAGTAGAAGAAGTAATGCAAAAATTCGTCGTGGATCCTAGCCAAATTCAATTGAAAGGTTTTTGGATATATTTATGAAAGAAAGGTTGCTCCGTCATTTGGATGCTGCACGAGTTGTAGATCTAGCCAAATTCAATTGAATAAGAGCCACACTCTTTAAGTTAAGAACATCCGATAGTCTACATGGAGAATCTTAGCTAGCTTTTTGGCTATTTTTTCCCCGATTACCCTTTTTCCATTTTCCATTCTAGAAATATTGTCTTGAGAAACGCCACTTCGCTTTGCAAGTTCTTTCTGCGAAAATCCTTCTCTAAAGCGGGCGCCTCTTAAAGCTAGCCCACTTTCTTTATAATGGGCAAGTCTATCAGATGCAATTTTTTCCCACGGAGTTGCTTGTTCCCAGGGTGTAATGAGATCTTCATTTTCATTTCTCCATTTATCTAAAAAATCACTTAATTTTTCTTTGGCCATTTTTGTATTCGGAATTTTGAAGTGACTTTTTCGCTTTCCAGGGATTCCAATAATGATTTCAATGTAAGGGGCAGATTTTTTAATATGGTGCTCCTTCATGCGTGCCGACATAATATACCTCTATTTTTTTTGAATCGAAAACTATCCAACAAGCTACGTATGTTGGTCGACCCTTTTTTAAGTGACAATGGTAAGTGGTATCAGATAGCTTACCATAATTTGGCCAATCAATCCTATGTGGGCCTTTTTTTCTTAGCTCTAGAATGAGAAAGTCAATTAAATCGATTAATGAAGGTTTCGTTCTACCTGATCGTTTCAATTTTTCGTATTGCTTTCGGCGTTTTTAGATAAGCGAACTTCCCAGGTAATCATAAATTTATGATAGCATTAAACATGACATATGTCAAAAATTTTCGAATCGGAGGTGATAATGTATCTAAAGTAGAAAGGCTTTCCACCAATCGGAGGACTTGTGCTTATTGCTTGGCATAGGCTTTTACGATAGACAAAGCTTTTTCAGTATATTTATGAAAGAAGGGTTGCTCCGTCATTTGGATTCGGGACGATAGAACTTTTTTTGTTCTTTTTTGGAGGCGATCAATCTCTTCAATCAAGATTTTTCGAGACTCTAAAATCAGAGATTAGACCTTGAGCAGTAGCAAATAAATTGAGAGCAGAACTTTTTTCTAAACGTATCATAGCTTTTTTCCTAGGATATAGACTTCGCCTCTTAATATAAATTTTGTGCCAAAAAATCTTTGGTTTTTGTATTTCATAGAGAATGCGGATCTTATGGATTAATGAAAGTGCGTCATTAGTAGGAACGTGTGAGCAATATATCTATCACACTGCCAGCTTGTTGAAAGCTCGGGGAATAGAATCCTCGTTTCTTTATGAAACGGAGGCGAACGCTGACCCAGATTTGTTAAAAGTGTTTGCTTTATCGGGAAAAATCGAGGATCTTCAGAGGCAATTAAAAAAAATTCCCCATGATCTTATCTACGTTCACCGGTTAAGTTCAGATGCCGTTCTCAAGTCGATCCAAGAGACAAAGGTTCCCGTAATTCGGTTTTTTCACGATTATGAACTTTTTTGTCTTCGGAAACATAAAATCCTTCCGTTTAAAAACGCTCCTTGTAATCGATTGCCCACTTGTAAGTGCTACCCATTTTTCTTTTCTTTGAGATGGGAAAGCCATTTTCCTTGGTTTTCAGTAAGGACACTTTGGCAACTTCAGAAATCGCAAAAAATCAATCAACACCTAGATGGGTATATTGTTCCTTCCGAGTATGTAGCACAACTGGTAGTTGGAAGCGGTTTTGATCCTGAAAAATTGCGTACAATTCCTTTATACGCTATCGATCGATCTTTAGGGCGAATTGAGCGAGATCCCCATTTAATTCTTTTTGTAGGAAGGCTAAATGATGCAAGCGGGTTAGATATCGCCTTACAAGCAATGTATCCGTTGGATTCTTCTTATCGATTAGTGATTGCCGGAGAAGGGGATAAAAATCGGTACCTAAAACTTGCTAAACGTTTAAATATCGAAGATCGTGTGATGTTTCTTGGAAAAGTGCCTCAAGAGGAACTTACTCAATGGTATCAAAGGGCCGCATGTCTTCTGTTTTTACCCCGCTATCCCACTCTATTTGGGCAAGTGGGCATAGAAGGTATGAGTTTTGAAACGCCGGTGGTAGCTACAGATATTGGCGCAGTACCCGAGTGGTTGCAAGACGGAAAATCGGGCTATTTAGTACCCCCTAATGATATCGAAAAGCTATCTCAGGCTATCCAAAAAATATGCGAGGATCGAACATTGAGAATTCGTTTGGGTAAAGAGGGGCGAAGAATTTACGAAGAATCCTATCTTCCTCAATACCATTTGGATGATTTAGTTGGTTTTTTTCAAGAGACGATCGAAACAAAACGAAAAAAATACCCATTTAGAAAATTTACGATTTGTGGAACTGAAGAGGAGGAGCAGACCCTTCAAAGCTTTATCGAAGAAGTAAAATACGAAATCAAAAAGGAACTGCCGGAAAAGCATTATCGATCCATCTTCTTAATCGGAGAATATGGAAAAGGAGAAGGAAGTTTTGAAAAAGGGCAACCTTTTACACCTATCGAATTGTTGATCATTTCCAAAAAAACATTTTCCAATGTCGCAAATCGTGTAAAAAAACTCCTCTCTCCAATGAGTGAAAAGAATGCAATTCCTATAAAAATTCATGAAATTTCCGAGCTTAGGCTTAAAATGTCGCTTCATCACCTGATTTGGTATGAAGTGCTCCATGGGAATAAGTTTCTTTTAGGAGATCCAAATTTCCTTCAATCTTTACCCTTTGATCAGGTCGACTTAATTCAAGAAAAAGACTTTTTAAATTTAATGGTGAATAAAGGAGAACTTTTAATAGCCAATCACAATCTTGTTAACTCTACCCCGTTGAATAAAAAACAAAAGAAACTCTTTATCAGTCGGATGATGGAAGCAGTCTTGGGATTCGGGGATGCATATTTGTTTTTTCACGGTCATTATCACTGGAGCCGGAAAGAGCGCCTTGCAAGGATTTTGATTCACCCTAATATTCCTAATGTATTAAAGGAAAATTACCAAATTGCAGCTGAATTTAGTTTCCACCCCCACTTCGAACCCTATTTTAACAAAGATTTGTCTTCCTGGCTTGCATCTACAGAAAATTGGTTGGGATCGATTTTTTTTGAATGTGAAAAAGCACGTTTAGATAATCCTAATCTTTCATCAAAAAATTATTGGGAAATTCGCTTATCTGATTCGTTTAAAAAAGATTTATCCTCGATCCAAGGATGGTTCCAAAAGGGAAAGGGACTGCTCCATATTCCAAAAAGTTTTTTTGGAAATTCGCGACAAGAAAAACTCAACTTTTGGATGCTTCCTCCTAACGAAAGACTCACCATCATTTTACCCATCGTTGCTTTTGGTGCTGAAGGAAGAGAGCAGGCTTCATGCTATCTAAATGCCAAAAGCGATTCCCTCGCCGATCTCCGTAAAGCTTATCTATCCCAGAGTTCTTCTGAATAATTTTTTTCTCAAAAAGAAGTGAAAAAAAAATGTTTAGTCTGTTATACCGAACGTGATTCAAAAATTGG
>Ga0206882_1073_pt1 | contig 20360 bp, 12 predicted proteins | sample Alteio_BWOrgCont_4_FD_152908 | JGI IMG/M metagenome (GOLD analysis project Ga0206882, IMG submission 152908) | Enriched cells from forest soil in Barre Woods Harvard Forest LTER site, Petersham, Massachusetts, United States -... | ecosystem: Environmental > Terrestrial > Soil > Temperate forest > O...
AGCTGTTTCGGCGCAGCCGGCGCCGGCAGGCGCTGCCGTGCGGGTACTGCGAGTCGATGGACTGAAGCTGCATGTCGAACCTGAACAGGCTTCTGTTGCGGCAAGCCGTTAGAATTCGAGAGCGTCAAGGAGGAGAAGATGGAGATTGGTTTCTTGGGAATAGCGGTGATCCTGGGGATTTTTCTCATTTGGTTCTGGAATTCGCTGTACATCATTAAGGAATGGGAACGCGGCGTAGTGCTGCGCCTTGGCAAATTGACTCCCGATGCCAAGACTGCCGGTCTGAATCTGGTCTTCTGGCCGATCGAAACGCTCTATCGCATTCCGCTGCGTATCGAGACGCTGGACGTGCCGCCCCAAGACATCATCACGCGCGATAACGTATCCGTGAAAGTCAACGCGGTTTGTTATTTCCGCGTCGTCGACGCCAACCTCGCGCTCTCGCAAGTGCAAAACTACCAATACGCGACCTCGCAGCTCGCGCAGACCACGATCCGCAGCGTCGTGGGCCAGTTTGAGTTGGATGAGATTCTCTCGCAGCGCGACAAGGTGAACGCCAAGCTGCAAATCATCCTGGATACCGACACGGAACCGTGGGGCATCAAGGTCTCAAAAGTAGAAGTCAAGCAGGTCGACATACCCGAACAGATGCAGCGTGCGATCGCGAAGCAGGCGGAAGCCGAACGCGAGCGCCGCGCGAAAATCATTCACGCGGAGGGAGAGTTCGAAGCTTCGCAAAAACTGGCGGATGCCGCCAAAGTTCTGGAGACGCAGCCTTCCGCCATCCAGCTTCGGTATTTGCAGACTCTGACCGAGATAGGTGTCGAGAAGAACACAACGATTGTGTTTCCGCTGCCCATCGATATCATTAATCAGTGGACTAAGAATTTAGGCATAGGGGGCGATCGAAAGTAAGAATGGCTGCTGGGGGAAAAAGAGGCGGCGGGGACCGCATACTCGAGGGCCGTCATGTGATCGGTTTGTTTCTGATCATCATGCTGCTTTCGGGCGTGTTCTTCACGCTGGGCTACGTCATGGGGCGTAACCAGTACGACGGCGAGGTGCGTGCAGCCACGAATCCTCGCACGATGCCTGATCCCGGCGTTTCTCCGCGGACGGAAGTGAGCCCCAAGCATCCGAAGACCGCGCCTCCGGGTGATGCGCCCACAGGCACCGCGGCTTCGCCGAACTCGGATTGGGAGTTTTATCACGCTGGCGAGGCAAAGAAGACGGAAGATCGCTTGAAACCGGAGCCAGCGGCAAAGACGCTTCCTGCAGTGGCGAAGAGCGGCACGCCAAGCAAACCCTCGGGTGCTTCGTCGAAGAGCGTGAGCGCGCCGCTGATTCCGGGCGGATCCTATACGCTGCAAGTAGCGGCGATGACAAAAGAAGCGGACGCGCTCGATCTAGCCACGCGTCTGCAGAAGAAAAAATTCCCGGCGTTCGTTGTTCCGGCGCAGAGCGACAAATACTACCGCGTGCAGGTCGGCCCCTATCCCGATCAGAAATCGGCGGACATCGCGAAGAAGGGCCTCGATGGCGCCGGATTCAAAGCCATCGTAAAGCACTGATGTCCTGGCGCAACTGGCTCTCCTACCTTCGTCCGCATCCGCAATCGGAAACGCCGGCGGCATTTCGTCTCGTGGTTGGCGCCGTGTCGGGAGCGGCGCTTTCGCTCTCCTTCACGGGCTTCTATCTCAGCATTTATTCGTGGATTTGCGTTGGGATACTCATGGTCGTGCTTTTCGGAGCGCGACCGTGGGTTGCGTTTGGCTGCGGATTTCTTCACGCGCTTTGTTTTGTGCTCACCTCCGTGCCATGGATTGCGGAGGTGCTTAGCGTTCACGGCGGGTTATCGCGCGCGGGCGGCTGGGGCGTGCTGCTGCTGATTGCGAGCGTTTGGGGCATCCTGATTGGCACGTTTGCGTGGATCGTGCAACGGCTCTCGCGGCGCAGCATTGTGCTGGCCTGCGTCGGCGCGCCATTCTTGTGGGTGACGTTTGAATTTGTGCGCGCGCTTCTCCCAGAGATCAGTTTTCCGTGGAACTTGCTTGGCTATCCGGCCGCCGCAAATCTTGCCCTGGCGCAGGTTACGACGGTCACGGGCATCTATGGATTGTCTTTTTTGGTTGCGGCGTTCAATGCGCTGCTGGCCTGGACTGATGTTGCGCAATCGCCTCGACCGAAGCGCCGCATTGCAATTCTTGCCGCGGCCACCGCGTTGATCTTAATTGTGATGCTCGCAGGTCCGCGGCTGGTACCGGAAGCGCCGTCGAATCACTACGCGCGGGCCGTCCAGCTAAATTTCCCTGAAGCGCTTTCGTACGGTTCAGACTGGTTTGCGACGCATTCCAAGGACCTGGACGAAGTGGAACGCTATAGCCTCGCGTCATCGATTTATCATCCCGATCTTTTGGTTTGGCCGGAAGCGCCGGCCCCGTTTTCGTTTCAGGACAGCCAGTTCGCCAAGCTGGCATCGAGCCTGGCGATTCATTTTCGGCACCCGTTTATTGCCGGAGCGATCGAATGGAAGCCACCTCTCGATGGAAGCAGCACAACATCGCGGCTGGCTCCATACAACAGCGGGCTGCTCATGGATGCCCAAGGCCAGCGAGTATTCGTCTACGACAAAATTCATCTGGTTCCGTTCGGCGAGTACGAGCCATTTCCGCTCATTCACCGTGTAGTGACCAGCGTCTCGGACGAAGTCGGGGGGTTCCGCAAGGGCAGGAATTATTCGGTTGGTCCGATGCCCGGCGGCTATACTTTCGGCCTGTTCATTTGTTACGAAGCGATTTATCCGGGCGAAGTTCGCCATTTCGCCGCGAACGGCGCGGACCTGCTCGTGAATATTTCGAATGATGGATGGTTCGGCCGCTCGGCCGCCGGCGAACAGCACCTGCACATGGCGCGCGTCCGCGCCGTGGAAAACCGCCGCTGGCTGATTCGCTCGACGAACAACGGCTTCACTGTTTCGGTTGATCCTTATGGCCGAATCTACCGGCCGCTGCCGCCCGACATTCGCGCCGCCGCTGATTTGCCGTATGATTTCCGCACCGATAAGACGCTATACACGCGTTTCGGCGACTGGTTCGCCTGGCTGTGCGTGCTCGTTTCCGTTATTCTATTTGCTACTACTTTCAGGAAGAACGCATGATTCTCGAAGACCTGCAACATCGCTACGAAGGACTCAAGCAACGCATTTCGCTCGTGCGGAGCTATCTTTGACGCTCCTCAGTACCGCGAGCGCCTGAAATCCCTGGAAGCCCGCGTCGCCGACCCCAGCTTTTGGAACGATCAAGAAGCCGCGCAAAGCGTGCTGCGCGACCGCAAGCGCGCCGAAGACCCGGTCGCCGCGGATGACAAGCTCGCGTCTCTATCCGGCGACATCGAGACCTACATCAACCTCGCGCAAGAAGAGACCAACGCAGAGCAGCGCAACGATCTGCTGAAAGAGCTGGATCGCGAGCTGAATGCCGCGGAAACTTACGTCGCCGATCTGGAGACAAAAACGCTGCTCTCCGGCGAGAACGATCACCTGAACGCCATCATGACCATCAAGCCTGGCGCCGGCGGTACCGAGTCGCAGGACTGGGCATCCATTCTGCTGCGTATGTATCTCCGCTGGGCAGAGCGCAAAGGCATGAGCGCCGAGGTCCTTGACGAAACGCCTGGCGAAGAAGCGGGCATCAAGTCGGCGACGATTCAATTCGCCGGTGAAAATGCGTACGGCATGCTCAGCGGAGAGACCGGCGTTCACCGGCTGGTGCGAATCTCGCCATTCGATCAGGCCGCGCGGAGGCACACTTCTTTCGCTTCAGTGTTTGTCATTCCGGAAGTCGATGACCGCATCGAGATCAATATCAAGCCGGAAGACTTGCGCGTGGATACGTTTCGCTCGGGCGGCAAAGGCGGCCAAAACGTCAACAAGGTAGAGACCGCGGTTCGCATCACTCACATACCCACCAACATCGTGGTGGCCTGCCAGGCCCAGCGCAGCCAGCACAAGAACCGCGAACTTGCCATGAAGATGCTTCGCTCACGCCTGTACGACCTCGAGATTCAGAAACGCCAGGCGGAAACCGACAAGCTGGATGAAACCAAGCGCGACATCTCCTTCGGGAGCCAGATCCGCTCCTACGTGATGCAGCCCTACCGGCTGATCAAGGACCATCGGACCAAATTTGAAGTGGGCGACGTCGACCGGGTCTTGGACGGCGACCTGGACCCCTTTATGCGCTCTTACTTGATGGCCAAGAAGACCAAAGGGAGGCTGGAGGTCCAGCCGGATGACGACGCGGACGCCGCCTAGTTCGTTGTTCAACGTTCTGGTCTTTTACCGTTCAATCGCCGCATTCTGCCTTTCAAGCCTCATATAACGCATTTGGATTCAATGCGTTGATTCTCGGCAGTCCGGATGGTAGCTTTAATAGGTTACAGACCTCGACCAAAAGTGTCGTAGTGTGATGGGGGTGTGTCCCACCTCCCCAAATCATGAAGGAGAACTTGTTTTGAGCGAAGCCTTAAGAAATTTCTTATTTACGTCGGAATCGGTGACCGAAGGCCACCCGGACAAAATTGCCGACCAGATTTCCGACGCCGTCCTGGACGAAGTCATGAAGCATGACCCCAAGGGCCGCGTCGCATGCGAAACGCTAATTACGACCGGCGTTGCTGTAATTGCCGGCGAAATCACCACCAGCGCGCACGTGGAGTACGACGAACTCGTTCGCGAAGTCATTCGCGGCGTCGGCTATGACCGTGCCAAGTATGGCTATGACGCTGACACCTGCGCCGTGATGTGCACTGTGAAGCGGCAGTCGCCCGACATCGCCATGGGCGTCGATACCGGTGGCGCCGGCGACCAGGGGCTGATGTTTGGCTTCGCCTGCGATGAAACCGAAGAGCTGATGCCCATGCCCATCCAGTTGGCTCACCGCTTGACGCAGCGCCTCTCCGAAGTCCGCAAGTCCCGCACCGTTGATTTCCTCCGGCCCGATGGAAAATCCCAAGTCACGATCGAATATCGCAACGGCCGCCCGGCGCGCGTCGATTGCGTGGTGCTCTCGACGCAGCACAGCGAGAAAGTTTCCAACACCGATCTGCGCGATGCCATCACCGAACACGTCATTCGTCCCATCATCCCCACGGAGATGCTGGACGCGAAAACGAAATATCACATCAATCCAACCGGCCGCTTCGTTATCGGCGGTCCCATGGGGGACGCGGGATTGACTGGCCGCAAAATCATTGTGGACACCTACGGAGGCTACAGCCGCCACGGCGGCGGAGCTTTCTCGGGAAAAGATCCTTCGAAAGTGGACCGCTCGGCCTGCTATATGGCGCGCTACATTGCGAAGAACATCGTGTCTGCCGGGCTGGCACGCAAGGCGGAAGTGCAGCTTGCTTACGCGATCGGCGTGGCCGAGCCCGTCTCCGTCATGGTGGATGCTTTCGGCACCGAGACCGTGCCGGAAGAAAAGATTACCTCACTGATTCGAGAGTTTTTCTTGCTGACGCCCAAGGGCATCATCGAAACTCTCGATCTGCGCCGCCCCATCTATAAGCCCACCGCCGCTTACGGCCACTTCGGACGCACGGGCCCGGGATTTACTTGGGAACGCACGGACCGCGCCGATGCCTTGCGCAAGGCCGCTGGTCTCGGCGCTGCAGTCACTGCGGAAGTCGCTGCACACCGCTAAGGATGCAACTGGCCGCGCTGCGGCTTCCATTTTGTTTCAATTTTCACGCGAACCGGGTTCGCGGCAAAAAATTCGTACCGAGGAGCGATACTTTGGCGACTGCTGAAATGAAAAAAGGCGATGTGAAAGATATCGGGCTGGCCGATGCCGGCAAGCGCAAGATCGAATGGGCGGGGCAGCAGATGCCCGTTCTCGAATCCATTCGCAAGCGCTTCATCAAGGAACAGCCGCTGAAGGGGTTGCGTGTTTCCGCTTGCTTGCATGTGACCAGCGAAACCGCGAACTTGATGATCGCTTTGCGCGATGGCGGCGCCGACGCCGTTCTCTGCGCTTCGAATCCGCTTTCCACGCAGGATGAAGTGGCCGCATCGCTCAATCGCGACTACAACATTCCCACTTACGCCATCAAGGGCGAGGACAACGAGACCTATTATTCGCACTTGCGTGCTGCGCTCGAGCACAAGCCGCAATTCACCATGGACGATGGCGCGGACCTCGTCACCATGCTGCTCACCAAGCGCACCGACCTCGTCCCTGGCGTCATTGCCGGAACCGAAGAGACCACCACCGGCGTTATCCGGCTTCGCGCCATGGCCAAGGACGGCACGCTGAAATATCCGATCATTGCCGTGAACGATGCGATGACCAAGCATTTCTTCGATAATCGTTACGGCACGGGACAGTCCACGATTGATGGCGTGATTCGCGCCACGAATGTGCTTCTTGCCGGATTGAAAGTCGTTATCGCGGGTTACGGCTGGTGCGGCCGCGGCGTGGCCATGCGCGCCAAGGGACTCGGCGCCGACGTTATCGTCACGGAAATCGATCCGGTGAAGGGCATTGAAGCCGTGATGGATGGTTTCCGCGTCATGCCCATGGGCGAAGCAGTGAAGGAAGGCGACGTTTTCATCACCGTGACCGGCAACAAGAGCGTGATTCGCGCCGAACATTTCGAACACATGAAGGGTGGCGCCATTATTTGCAACTCCGGCCACTTTAATGTCGAAATCGATATTCCAGCGCTCGAGAAAATGTCCACGGGCAAGCGCGAAGTGCGTCCGCTCGTCGATGAATACCTGGTCAAGGGCGGCCGCAAGATCTATCTTCTTGGAGAGGGGCGTCTCGTCAATCTCGCGACTGCCGAAGGCCATCCCGCTTCCGTGATGGACATGAGCTTCGCCAACCAGGCGCTTTCGGCGGAATACCTTCGCCAGCATGCCAAAGATCTCAAGCCGCAGGTTTACGTCGTTCCCGAGCACTTGGACAAGGAGATCGCGCGACTCAAGCTCGAATCCATGGGCCACAAGCTCGATAAGCTGACCGCAGAGCAGGAGCACTACCTGGCTTCCTGGCAGGAAGGCACGTAAACCGCTTCAGATAATCAAAGCTATTCTTTTGACGAACGGGTGCAGACAACTGTGCCCGTTCCTTTTTAGAGAGTCCTCACCGTCCCGACATTGGTTCACCCGAAGCTCGCCTGAAAACCTTCCCGCGCCCTGCTCCGTCTAAGCGGGCAAAGGTGGTGCCATGAAAAAACTCCTATTCGCAAGTTTGCTTGCTCTCGCATTTTTTGCCCTTCAAGCCGGAAGCGCGCAACAGACCGTGGCTCCCGGCGAGGCTGTCTGGGCTGTCGATTTCGTCAGAGTGAAACCGGGGATGTTCGAACAGACCATGACTTATCTCGACTCGGGATGGATCCCGGCACACGAGGAAGCCAAACAACAGGGCGCGATCCTCGGCTATCACCGCATCGCGGAACAATCTCAAAAGACGCAAGAGTGGGACATTCTTTTGATGACCAAGTACCGAAATCAGGCGGCGTACGATGCCCGCGAGAGCGTCTTCGCTCCGATTATCGCGGAGGTTCTCCGCAATAACCGCTCACAAATGCCTACCCTCAATAAAAAAGACCTCTACGACATCGTCGATACGCGGATTCTGCACGACTTTTCGGAAGCCGAAACTCCTCACTACAAGCTGCTTGGGAAGCCATAGACGGCCTCACAACTTGGACTGCGAAATATTCGTGAACCGGTCTGCGATTCTTTGCCGGAAATCCGGCGGCCAACGTGTAAAATTGAGAGGCTATGTACGATCTGGCTGTGCCTGCACTCGACACCGCAAGATTGCGCGGCGCCACGTATTCCGATGTGCGCGTCATGCACTTGCGCCAGCGCGACCTCACCACCAAGAACGGAAAAGTGGGCACACTGGCGCAGTCGGAATCCATCGGGCTTGGCATTCGCGTCCTCGCCAACGGAGCCTGGGGATTTGCTTCCACGGACCGCCTGACGCGCGAGGGCGTCGCCGCTTGCGCCGCACAGGCGGTTTCCATTGCGAAAGCTTCGGCGCTTGCGAAGCGCAGCGAAGTGGTGATGGTCCCGGAAGACGCTTACGTTGATAGCTGGCAAAGCCCCTTCCGCAAAGATCCCTTTGAAATTCCACTGGAGACACAGCTCGCGCTGCTGCTGGCAGCAGACGCCGAAATGCGCCGGGTCAAGGGCGTTACGCTCACGGAAACCGATCTGCAATTTCGCAAGATCGATTCTTGGTTTGCTTCCAGTCTTGGCTCGCGCATCCATCAGCGCAAAGTCATTTCCGGCTGCGGCATCGCGGCTACTTCTTTTCAGGGGGACGAAATTCAGAAGCGTTCCTATCCGAATAGCTTTGGTGGACAGCATGCGTTGCAGGGCTACGAACTCGTGGAGTCGCTCGACTTGGTGAAAAACGCGCCCAGGATTGCCGAAGAGGCTGCCGCTCTGCATGCCGCGCCGCAGTGCCCTGAAAAAACTGGCACCCTGATTCTTGGTGGAAGCCAACTCGGATTGCAGATTCATGAGTCCATCGGCCATCCCATCGAACTCGACCGCGTCCTCGGCGAGGAAGCGAACTTCGCGGGCACGAGTTTCCTCACGCTGGATCAGCTTCATCATTTGAAATACGCCTCAGACATCGTGAATGTGGTCGCCGACGCGCGCTTGGATCACGGTCCCGGCCTGGGAACCTTTGCTTACGACGACGAAGGCGTTCCCGCGCAGTGCACCGACATCATCAAAGACGGCGAATTCCGCGGCTATCTTTCCAATCGTGAAACTGCACACCTCGTCGGACTAAAGCGCTCCTCGGGCACTATGCGCACGGAAAGCTGGAATCGCTTGCCCATGATTCGCATGACCAACATCAGTCTTCTTCCCGGCACTTGGAGCCTCGAGGGACTCATCGGCGACACCGACGACGGCATCCTGATGGACACCAACCGTTCGTGGTCCATCGACGACCGCCGCTATCAATTTCAGTTTTCCACCGAAATCGGCTGGGAGATCAAAGGCGGCAGAAAAGTTCGCATGCTGAAAAATCCAAGCTACAGCGGAATCACCACCGAATTCTGGAATTCCTGTGACGCCATTTGCTCGCGCGATTACTGGACGCTATGGGGCACGCCGAATTGCGGCAAAGGCCAGCCCATGCAGACGATGGGTACGGGACACGGCGCGTCTCCATCACGTTTTCGCAACGTTCGCATCGGATCGGCATTTTCGAACCAATGAGCGCTGCGACGAAATCAAAAAACAGGGTCGCGGCTGAGTCCAAGGCAGCCGGAGAGCTCCTCCCCGAACGGGGAATCCGTCGCATCATCGACACCGTTCTCGGATTGGCAAAAAAGACCGGCGCGGACCAAGCCGAAGTCCACGTCGATGAAATTGCCGACGCGCTAACGCGCTTCGCCAACAACGGCATCCATCAAAACGTCGCCGAGCATGGCCTCACCGTTTCCATTCGCACGGTTGCCGATGGCCGTACCGCGCGCACCACCACGAATCGCGTCGACGAAGATTCGCTTCGTGCCGCGATTGAATCTTCACTGGCGTTGGCGCAGAGCCAGCCGAAAGATCCACGCCTGCTCCCGCTTCTCGGCAAACAGCGATACCGCTCCGTGAACCGTTTTCAAAAGCACACAGCCTCTATTACGCCGGAAGATCGGGCCCGCGCTGTGCGCCGCGCCTGTGACCACGCGATCAAACAAGGTCAGGTGGCCGCTGGCATTTTTGCGACCGGCCTGAGCCAGGCGGCCACCGGCAATTCGCATGGTTTGTTTGCGGCTTATCGCGAGACGCACGCCGAATTCTCCATCACCATGCTGGAAGGTTCGGCCGCAAGCTGGGCCAAGGCCAATTCCGCCGATGTCCGTGCATTCGATCCGCAGAAACTGGCGCAGCGCGCCAGCGACAAAGTGCATCTCCCCGTCAATCCTCGCGAACTGCCTCCCGGCCGCTACACGGTTATCCTCGAACCGTCCGCGGTCCTCGATCTCGTCGGTTTCCTTTTCTACGATTTCTCCGCCACCGCGGTCGAAGATAAACGTTCCTGCCTGACCGATCGCATGGGCAAGCAAATCTTCGGCAAGAACATCACCATTGTTGACGACGTTTATCATCCACTCCAACTGGGCGCGCCTTTCGACGGCGAAGGGCTTCCTCGCCAGCGCGTTCTCCTGGTACAACGGGGTGTGCCGAAAAATCTCGTATACTCCCGCACCTCCGCCAAAGCCGCCCGCAAAAAACCTACCGGCCACGGCTTCCATCTGCCAAATGAGTACGGCGAAGCTCCCATGAACCTGGTGTTTTCCGGCGGCGATTCTTCGCTGGAAAAAATGATCGCCAGCACCAACCGCGGCTTGCTCGTCACGCGCCTCTGGTACATTCGCGAAGTCGACCCCTACGAAAAGGTCATGACCGGCATGACCCGCGACGGGCTATTCCTCGTCGAAAACGGCCGAGTCACCTCCGCCGCGCGCAATTTCCGCTTCAACCAGTCTCTTCTCGAAATGCTCCGTAACGTCGAGTTGCTCGGCCCCGCCGTCCGCGCCACCGGCGAAGAAGCCTTCGAAATCGTCGTTCCCGCAATGAAAGTGCGTGATTTTCACTTTTCCGAAGTCACAAAGTTTTAACAATTCGGCCGTCCCACCACCCGCACAACAAAATCGATTCGACGCATGCAAATTCTGAGTTTTACTTACCAGTCCGCCGGGGCCTATATACTGGTATGCATCGCCAGAATGCGTACTCGGACAGTTGTCGCCACCCGAATTGGGGCCACCCCGATCACGACGCTTGTGGCACGGGGTTTGTTGCGCGCCTTGGCGGTCCCGCCGGATACGAAATCGTTCAGCATGCCTTGACCGCCCTGGAGCGGCTTACCCACCGTGGCGGTGTCGATGCCGACGGCGCAAGCGGCGATGGCGCCGGCCTTCTTACCTCGCTTCCGCAGGCTTTTTTCCGCGCGCGAGCGCGGGAACAAAGCATTGAACTCCCGGAATTGTTTGGATTGGGTTTCGCTTTTTTTGCGCCTGGTTCAACGCCGGATGCTCGTTCCGCCATGGAAGCCGCCGCGGAAACAGAACGGCTTCGCATCCTTGGCTGGCGCCGCGTTCCCACGGATACAAATTCGCTGGGACGCCGCGCGCTCGAAACCATGCCCGAAATCTGGCAATTCTTCGTCGAGCCGTTCCATCCCGCGCGCGGCACGTCACGTTTTGAATGGCGGCTCGCGCTGCTCCGCAAACGTGCCGAAACGCTCTTGCCGCCGCGCTGCTACATCTGCTCGCTCTCTTCGCAGACTGTGGTTTACAAAGGTCTCCTGACGCCCTGGCAATTCCCGCAATTTTACGAAGATTTGCGCGACACTTCCTTCGCCACCACGTTCGCCATTTTTCACCAGCGCTATTCCACGAACACGCAACCATCCTGGGATCTAGCGCAGCCCTTCCGTCACGTCGCCCACAACGGCGAAATCAACACTATCGTTTCCAATCGCCGCTGGCTGCGCGCCAAAGACCGCGAGCTGCGTTCCCGGCTGACCGTCGGATCCTGGTTCCGCATCCTCGAAGAAAACGTCAGCGACTCCGCCAGCTTCGACAACGGCTTCGAGCTCAAGCTCCTCGAAGGATTTTCCGCGGACGAAGCCATGCTTGCGATGGTGCCTCCCGCCTACGAAAAAGATCCACTGCTTTCGCGCGATGTGCGCGCCGCGCTCACTTCGCTATCACAGCACAGCGAACCCTGGGACGGACCCGCCGCGCTGGTTTTCTCTGACGGCCAGTTCGTTGGGGCCAAACTCGACCGCAACGGCCTGCGCCCGCTGCGCTACACATTGACGCACGACGGCTTGCTCATTGCAGGCTCCGAAACCGGATTGATCGATCTCGACGAATCGCGCATCGCCGAACGCCAGCGTCTCGGCCCCGGCGAGATGATTCTCGCCAATCCGTCCACCGGACTCTTCCTGCGCTGGCGTGAAATCCTCAAGCGCCTCGCCACCCATCAAGCGCGCAACGCTATCCCGCAGTGCCAATTCATCTCTTCGTCTGCGGCTGCGTTTCCTCTTGTCGAACATCCGAAGCGCGTCGCAGCTGCCGCCGGATGGACCGAAGATCAGTTCAAGATTCTCTTTTCCGCGCTGACTCACGGAAAAGAAGCCGATTGGAGCATGGGGGATGACGCGCCTCCTGCCTTTCTCTCTTCGCTCCCGCGTTCTCTTTGGGACTATTGCAAGCAGCGCTTCGCGCAAGTCACGAATCCTCCCATCGATCCTCTTCGTGAATCGCACGTGATGTCCCTCGAAGTGCATCTCAAAGACGGCGTTACTCTGCCGAGTCCTTTGATCGGCGCCGGCCAGCTCGCTGCACTTACCGCCATTGCCGGTCCTGTCCAGCAAATCGACATTACTTTTCCCGCCAGCACTGGAGTCCCGGGTGCGCGCTGCAGTTTTGCTCAGCTTTCAACTACCCCTCTGAGCAGCGGCGGACGCCCGGGGCTCCTCCTCCTTTCTGACCGCGGAATCAGTACGGAGCGCGCAACTCTTCCGGCATTGCTGGCCACGGCAGCGGTTTGGAAAGCCATGGTGCGCGAAGGTCTCTGGGACGTTCCACTCATCGTGGAGTCCGCGCAGGTTTTTGACACGCACCACGTCGCGTTGCTCGTCGCCGCGGGCGCGAGTGCCGTCGTCCCCTATCTCGCCGATGAATTCGCCGAATCCATCGAAGAAGGTGGCACGGCTCGCGTGCGCGCCGCCGTCGACGCTGGCCTGCGCAAAGTTCTTGCGCGTATGGGCGTCTCGACTCTTGCCAGCTATCGCAACAGCCAGCTTTTTGAAATTGTCGGGCTGTCGGAAGAAATCTGCGCGGCCTGTTTTGAAGACGCTGCCGATTTTCCCGGCCAGAAATCTCTCGACGGCCTCCTGGGCGACTATCTGCAAATGCATGCCGCGGCCTACTCCGGTCCCTCGGCAGATCTCGGCGACGCCGGTCTATACCGGTTTCGCAAAGGCGCCGAACTTCACGCCAATTCACCGGAAGTCGTTCGCCGCATCCATGCGCACGTTCGCGCCCCAGACGCGAAGAAATACTCCGCATTTGAAGAGCTGGCTGAGCACCAGGGACCGGTTTTCCTGCGCGACCTTCTCGAAACGCCGCCCGGCGCGCCTGTTCCGCTGGAAGAAGTGGAATCGCAGGACTCCATTCTTCAGCGCTTCAGCACGCAGGCCATGTCCCTCGGCTCGCTCAGTCCCGAAGCGCACCGCACACTCGCTCTGGCCATGAACGCGCTCGGCGGACGCAGCAACACCGGCGAAGGCGGCGAAGATCCGCATACCTATCGCTTCGAGCCCGCCGCCGCGAATAAAATCAAGCAAGTCGCCTCGGGTCGTTTTGGCGTTACCGCCGATTATCTCGTTCACGCTCAGGAGCTGGAAATCAAGATGGCGCAAGGCTCCAAGCCCGGCGAAGGCGGCCAGCTTCCCGCGCGCAAAGTCACGGAATACATCGCGCGCATTCGCCACGCCACGCCCGGCACTCCTCTGATTTCTCCGCCTCCGCATCACGATATTTACAGCATCGAAGATCTTGCCCAGTTGATCCACGACCTTCGCGCCGTGAATCCCCGTGCGCGCGTTGGAGTGAAGCTCGTCTCCGGTTCCGGCGTGGGCATCATTGCCGCGGGCGTTGCCAAGGCCGGCGCGGATGTGATTACCATCAGCGGCCACAACGGCGGCACGGGCTCTTCGCCGCTCACTTCCATCAAAAATACCGGATTGCCGTGGGAAATTGGTTTGCGCGAAACGCACGACACCTTGGTTCGCGCCGGTCTTCGTTCGCGTGTCGTTCTTCGCGTCGATGGCGGCCTGAAATTCGCGCGCGACATCGTCATCGCTGCCATTCTCGGCGCCAACGAATTTGGTTTCGGCACCGCGGCGTTGCTCGCTATCGGCTGCGTCATGGCGCGCCAGTGCCATCTCAACACTTGCCCAGTCGGCATCGCCACGCAGGATGAAACTCTTCGCGCTCGCTTTGCTGGCAAGCCGGAAATGGTCGCCGCGTACTTCCGCTCGCTCGCCGGAGAAGTGCGCGAGCGTCTTGCGCAGCTCGGCGTGCGTTCCCTCAGTGAACTTACCGGCTGGTATGACCGGCTCGGCTCGCGTTCCGGCATGGACCCCTTTCTCCTTGTGCCCATCTCGGAGTCCGTGCGCGTTGCGCCACAACAAACGCCGGTATCCCATGCCACGGCGCTGGAAGATTCCATTCATTTCACCAGCGCGCTTGCCGCCGCCAAACCACAACCCATCCACAACTCCGACCGCAGCGTTGGCACGGGTCTCAGCGGCGAGTTGATGCGCCGCCGCAAGAACGGCCGGAGCTCGGTCGAAGAAATCACTCAGGAATTTCAAGGCTCCGCGGGCCAAAGCTTTGGCGCTTTCCTCGCCGAAGGAATCACCTTGAAACTTCACGGGGAAGCCAACGACTACGTTGGCAAAGGCCTTTCGGGCGGCACCATTGCGATCGCTGCCGGGGCGGCAGCGTCGCGCCGCGGTGATGTTCTCGCCGGAAATACCGTTTTGTATGGCGCGACTTCCGGCCAGCTTTACGTCGCGGGCCGCGCTGGCGAACGCTTTGCCGTGCGCAATAGCGGCGCGCTTGCCGTGGTCGAAGGCGTGGGCCAGCACGGATGCGAGTACATGACCGGAGGTGTGGTCGTCGTTCTCGGCCCGCTGGGTCTCAATTTCGGCTCGGGCATGACCGGCGGCCTCGCCTATGTGATCCGCGCCGAAGCCGACGAAGTTCTGCATCGCGAATTTGTCACGCTGGCCGAAATCGATTCCGAGGAAGAAGCCAATTTGCGCAGCGTCTTGGAAGAACACGTGAATTTTACTTCCAGCCCGCGCGCGGCACGGCTGCTGGCGCGAAGAGGGACACTGCCGCTTGTCCGTGTGCAGCCCGTTCATTTCCAAGGCTCACTGGAAGCCACCTGGCGTGCTTCGCTGGAGGGGCTCAAGAATCAACCGGTCGTTCTTGCAATGGCGCAAAGCGCGCCGGAGCCTCAAGCGTTTCTTCGTGTTTGAAAGGATAGGGAATCGCACCGTGCTCGGCCGGAAGAATAAGCTATAATTCACGCCGAGTTTGCCACTTATGGACTTCGACCAACTTGCCACTTTCGTCTTCGTCGCCAAATTAAAAAGTTTCTCGCGTGCGGGCCAGAAAGTTTTTCGCTCGCAATCTGCGGTCAGCGCGCAGATTCGCCAGCTCGAGCAGGCCTACCGCGCGAAATTATTGGATCGCTCGGCCAAGTCCGTTGAGCTCACGCCCGCGGGCGAAGTGCTCTTCGAATACGCCGAACGCCTGCTCCGCCTGCGCGACGAATCCATCCAGGTCGTCGCCGATCGCGGCAACGTCGTGCAAGGTCCGGTGCTCTTCGGCGCCAATGAAGCCACCTGCCTCTATCTTCTCCCCGACATTTTCGCGGAATTCCAGCGCCGCTATCCGCTGGTGCATATCAGCATCTACCGCAACTTCAGCCACAAAATTCTGCAACGCATTGAAGATGGCTCCATCGACGTTGGCATCGTGACCCTGCCTGCCAAGTCGCCCAACCTCAAGGTCCACCATATCTACCGCGACCGGATGCGTTTTATGGTCAGCGCGCGCAACCCGCTTGCGAATCGCTCGAAGATCACGCTGGAAGAAGTCGCGTCGCAGCCCATGATCCTGCCTCGAACCGGCTTTACACGCCAGGTTCTCGACAAGCTTTTCCGCCCCTATCGTTCGCGCCTGCACGTCACCATGGAACTCCCCAGCATCGGCATGATCAAGCGTTTCGTCGCCGCCGACGCGGGTGTTTCCTTTATCAGCGAAAGTTTTGCCAGGGATCAGGTGAAAGCCGGCGAGGTAAAACTTCTCAACGTCGATGGCGTCGATCTCTGGCGCGAACTTGGCCTGGTCTATCGCCGCGACCGCAGCCTTCCGCGCGCCGCCCAAGCCCTCATCAGCATCATCCGCGAACATCGCAAACACCCCGACTCCGCCGAAGCCGCCTCCGCCTAGTAGCACAGCCACTCCTGGCTGTGTCTCTGTTCCGCACCAGTTGCCATCTTCTAATTTAGCGCTAGGTATGCAAACGAGGAAAATTACCGAAATCCATCCACGCCATCAATGCGCACTAAAATCCAAACTCGCAATCGATCGCGCAATCACATTTTCCTGTATCTGAATGAGGTCCGTGTCGGCGTAAGTCATTCCCAGCACCGTGAGAATGTCCGTTCCCCGCGCCACCACCATGAGCGTTCCCGACCACGCGTGCTCGTCCGCCACTCCGCGGTAGTGATACTCTACTGCCGGCAATCCCCCCACCGCCGTTTTGCGCTGCGAAATTCTCTGGTAGTTGTCGTACACATCGTGCAGCCGGTTCTCCACCGTCGCCGCAGCCGCGTCCAGCGGCTCTTTCGTTTTTTCCTGCCCGATCACCAGCAGCGTCGATTCGTTCGACGTGCCCATGGCTACGATGGCGTTCGGCAGTGCGCGGCGTGCATCCTCGATCAGCGACCAGCTCGGCGCTTTGTACATCCGGAATCCATGCGTGTAATTGATATAGGAATTTCCTTGAATCTCTTCCTGATTGGCGGGGACTTCCGGTTCTTTGGGCGGAGCGGGTGCCGGAGCCGGTGTCACAACCGGTGGCGCCGTCGTCGCAGTCGCTACCGGCGCTGCCGTAGTCTTCTTTGCTTCCGGCTTTTTGGCTTTGCCGGCCGTTCCCTCGCTTGATGTAACTGATTTTTCGCTCGCATTCGCTGGTGCCGGTGTTGCCTCCGTCGAAGACACCATCGCGGGTTCTGCCTTTGCCTGCACTTCCGTCGCACTGCCTGCCTTCACCGATTCCGCTGGCGGTTTTACAGTTTCTGGTACCGTTTCTTTTTTCGCCGCGGGTTTGGGCTCAGTCTTGGCGGAAGGCTCCGCCCCGCTCGTCGTGGGCACAATCGAAGCAATCTTGTCTTTTTCCACCAGCACATATCCAAAATCGGTTTTGATCTTGAACATGTTGTCTTCGTACGCCACGATCACGCCATACAGTTTTTTGCCGTCCTTCAGCCGAATCTCGTCCGCCGCCGCCGGAACGGCCACAGCACACATCGCCAACGCGCACAACACCGCGGAGCGGAGCGATCTGCCACTAATTCTAATCTTCATGGAACCACGCGTACTAGAAACGCCCATATTCGCAGTATGCCGCTGCCCCAAGCGCCTCGCAACTCTCCGTGGTTTGTTGGTGCCCGTCCTGCTACCTCTGGCGCAACCGCACACATCGCCCAGTCTTGCGTCTCTTCAGGTCTTATTCGCGAGGCGGTATCCGCCGCGCCATTTCCGCCAACAATGTGTCAATCCGTCTCACGACTCGATCCAGTTCCTCCATCGCTGCGCTCAGTCGCGCCCGCACCGGCTCCGGCAGTTGCGCGTGTGTCTGCTGCATTGCCAGCGCCTCTGCAATTACGCGCATCTGCTTCCGGCTGCGCGGATTCAGCCGCTCCCACAGCCGCCGTTTCGCGCTGCGGTTTCGTCCCAGCCACTCTTCGCCCGTTCCCGCCGGCCGCCCAGCCTCCGGCTCCGCCGCCGGAGCCGTATTTGAGTTTTTCGTCCGAATCATGCCTCACCAAATGTTTCTCGAACCGCTCTTTGTCCATTCCTTTGATTGCTCTGGCGCGGCGCGCATCCCTGAGCTCTTTTCATCACCAGTCACGAGCCACCACTCACCACTTACTTCCTCAACGCCTCCAGCGCCTCGCAATTGATCTGCCCGTCCACTTCCACGCGCCCCGTCACGCGCATCGCGCGCGTCTCGAACACCAGCTGCCCATACCGCTCATACGCCTCGGGAAAAAGCACCACTTCGTACACGCCGCGCTGATCCTCCAGCGTCACAAACATCATGTTCCGGTAAGTTTTTGTTCCCACACGCCGGTAAGTCACCAGCCAGCCGCACAACGTCACTCGTTTTCCTCGCAGCTTCGGAAGTTCGTCGCTCCACACTTCGTCATGCCGCGGCAAAAAATCCAACGGGTGTCCGCTAACGCATACTTCCAGAATTTCCCGTTCATGGTGCAGCTTCTGCTCGATCGTGTAGTCTGGCATTTCCATCTCTGCCAGCGCCACACCAATACTGTCTTCCGCTTGTTCTTCGGCAAAGAGAACAGTTGTCTCGGGAAGAGTAAAAACATTCTGATTTGTCGCGCGTTCTGCTCCACTCTGTAGCAAGTTCCAGCGCCAAAGCATTTCTGCGCGAGACGCGGGCATGACTTCATCAAATGCCCCGCACTTGATCAACGCCTCGATCTCATCGCATTCCACGGGCACCCGCCGCAAAAAATCTTCCAGTGACGAAAACGGGCCTTTTTCCTCGCGCGCGCGAAGAATCGCCAATAGCGTTTCGATCTGTAACCGGCGGATTTGCATCAATCCGATACGCAGCGCCGGCTTTCCCCCCTGCGTGCGCTCCGCGGAATATTCAATTAGCGATTGATTTACGCACGGCAATCGCACTTCAATGCCCCAGCGCTTGGCTTCTTCCACATACGCGGAAACATGATAGAAACCCGCGCCGGCGCTGCACATCGCCGCCAAGAATTCTGCCGTATGATGCGTTTTGAGATAGGCCATGCGGTAGGAAATATCCGCATACGTGGCGGAGTGTGCCTTGCAAAAACCAAACCCCGCGAATTTCTCCACCATCTTCCAGGCTTCTTCGCGCTGTGTTTTTGAAAACCCCATCATCCAGGCTGATTCCAGAAATTTCCCCTGCAGCCGTTCGCGATCCTGCCGCCCGGAGAATGTGGAAGAGGCTCGCCGTATCAAGTCCGCTTCCGCCAGTGACATGCTTGCCGCGGTTTGTGCAATTTGCATCACTTGTTCCTGGAAGATGCACACTCCCCAAGTGCTCTCCAGAATTGGCTCTAATAGCTTGTGCGCGTAGGTGACCTTTTCTTCGCCGCGCATGCGCTTCAAGAACAATTCTTTCGATCCAAACTCCGCCGCACCCGGACGAATCAGCGCCAAAGCCATTGTTATTTCTTCCAGCGTTCTGGCTTTCATGGCGGAAAGCAGTCCGCGCATCGCCGGTGATTCAATCTGAAAAACACCCAGCGTGCGCCCCGCGGCAATCACATCGCACGTCTCCGGGTCATTTTCCGGAATCGCGTCGAAATCAATGTTTCGCGCTTTTGGACGGGGTGTCGTTCCATCTGGAGCAATTTCACTGCGCGTGGAAGATGCGCCCGCCGCCCGTTCGATGTTGTCCAGCGCGAGGGACATCGTCGTGAAGCCGCGCTGTCCCAGTAAATCCATTTTGATCAAGCCCAGGGCTTCGATGGCGCCCATTTCATATTGCGTCACGACGATGCCCTTTGTCGCCCGCTCCAGCGGCACAAGCCGCGTAAGCGGCCGCGCGGAAATCACCACGCCACATGGATGAATTCCCGTATGCCGTGGCGCATCGTCTAGCCGCAGCGCCACTTGCAATATCGTTTTCCACGGCTCTTCGTCCACCGGCAGCTCGCGGCACTCCGGCAAATCGTGAATGGCCTGCAAAATCTTTGCCACGGATGTGTGCGGCAATCGCTTCGAAAAAGAATTCACCTCTTCTGGGGGAACGCCAAAAACTTTTGCTACTTCCCGCACCGCCATCCGCGCGTGCATGGTGACAAAGCTTCCGATCATCGCCACATGCTCACTGCCCCAGCGTTCATAGACGTAATCGAGCAATTCGTCGCGCCGCGCTCCGCAAATGTCGATATCGATATCGGGGCAGTCTCCGCGCTCCTCGTTCAGAAATCGCTCAAAATACAAGCCCCATCGCAGCGGACAGACACACGAAATTCCCAGGCTATAAGTCACCATGGAACTCGCTGCCGATCCGCGCGCCACCGCTGGAATCCCGCGTCGTCCCGCCTCTTTCACAATCTCCCACACCAGCAAAAAATACGGTGCCAGCCCCCATTTTTTAATGATCCGTAGCTCGTGCGACAACCGCAGCACGGCTTCTGATTTCCGCGAGCCGTAGCGTTTGTTCAGCCCCAGCAAGCTCTGCTTCGCTAGATACGAATCCGGCGTCTCGCGTTCCGGAACCTCAAATTCCGGCAGGATCAGTTTTCCCAGCTCCAGCTGCAAATTGCAGCGCTCGGCAATCTCCAGCGTCGCCCGCAGCCATTCCGGATGATCCGGAAAAAGTTTTTGCATTTCCGCCGCCGGCTTGAACCACGCCTCGCCAGTGGTAATTTCCGGCTTGCCCTGAGCTTCGAAGGGTTGCCCCTTAGTTTTTTCGAAGGGTTTACCATGAACATCAG
>Ga0206882_1074_pt1 | contig 20261 bp, 23 predicted proteins | sample Alteio_BWOrgCont_4_FD_152908 | JGI IMG/M metagenome (GOLD analysis project Ga0206882, IMG submission 152908) | Enriched cells from forest soil in Barre Woods Harvard Forest LTER site, Petersham, Massachusetts, United States -... | ecosystem: Environmental > Terrestrial > Soil > Temperate forest > O...
GCCATTCCGCTTTTTCGCCAAGATGCTGAAATCCTGCCGTGACACGATGCGACAAATCGAGATTGTCATTAACCTTGTCTCCCTGCTTGATACTTAAATCATCCCGATCATCATCGGTGGCGCGAATCAGGCTGAACCCTTTGGGGCCCGGACATTCCATTTTTTGCCAATCGCCCTCCCCCCCGCGACGAGCAAAAACAGAAAGCCAAAAATTGCCTCCGCCATTCGATTCATTGGCATGCTTCGACACATTTGTAATTCACGATCCGGGAAGGGAAATGGTAGGTTAATGTATGGATAAGAATATGACATGGTTCATTCGAGCGAACCTGAAGCGGTACAAGGGGAAATATCTTGCGATCGCCAAGGGGAAGGTCATATTGGCCGGCTCAAAACCTGGCGAGATTTATGAGAAAGCAAAAGCACGATACCCCAAAGCTGAAGTCGTCCTATGGAAAGTTCCTGAAGGCGAGGCGTTTGCGTTCAAAATAACGCTGCTGTGACCGTTTTTCCCTACCGCTTGGAGCAGTCTGACATCGCTGGTCCTGTCTATCGTCCTGTTGCAAAAGTTTCCCTGCAAGGCCCCAATGGTAAATCTATCGTGCAGTACATGTATGTGGACTCCGGAGCGGGACCATACGCTGATTCCTTACTCCATAGGTTTCTATCTGGGATCGCGCTACAGCGAAACGTACGTTTGGAAGGATGTAACAATTGGTATTGATTTTCAGATCACGTCCGTTTGCAGTAAAAACGATGAGGACTGCGAAGGGACCGATCTGGATGCGACACTCACGGCCAAACGCGGTGCCCAAGTTCAGACTCTTTCTCTCGCCGGATATTCGGGATGTTAAGTTCAAGAGGAGAAATAAGAGTTCTGGGCTTTATTATTTTCGGGCTTTTATTGGGAATGCCTCCAGTTTCGGCGCGTGGTGAGGAAATCGTCCCGAGCACTTTACCAGAGAGATCTTTAGAAATTGTAAAGAAATTCGCTTTGCTCGATTTTGAAGGGTACAGACTTGGTTCAGAAGGTCATCAGGCCATATGGAACCTCACCATCGAGGATGGTGAGCCGGACGATTCCCCCATGTATCTTGTCAAGGCGTATCAAGTGCTCTCTCCGCAGAAGACAGCAGATGGATCATTTCAGGTGTCAGTAAATTATGACGTGATTGGGTTGGTCGATGAAGACCGGAATGGCCTTTATTTTAAGAATGAGACATTTGTGGATAAGGAGGGTTTTCCCGTCAAGTGCGTCGATAAGCTCTGCAAGATCGACCTCAATAGGAATATCTTCCACATACCACCTCACGTCAGTAAGGAAGCGATCTTAGCTTGGCTCAAGGGACTCGAAGGAATCCGGAAGACGTCAGAGGAAAAACAGGCAGGCAGGCAGACAGACGCCTCTATGAGCAAGTGAAAGCCGCCAAAGGGTTTGAGAAGTGAGACCTATGAGTAAAGATAAAGTAATTCTGAAACATTTCTTTAGCGGATATTTTCACGAAGATTGGCAATCCGACAGCGGTACGACCGAGGATAAAGAGCTGGAAGCCAGACTATTTTCTGATTTAGGTTGTTATTATGTTCCGAGTTCAGAGGGATATACCGCGACGGTGTGGCTTGAACGGATTGCCGCAAGATTAGGTGCGACGATATGAGACAATTCCGCATTAGCGTTTTGATTTTACCACTGCTTACGGGGGGCATCATATTGTCGTCACTGCCGGCCGGCCCCGCCCTGGCTCAGAGCATGGACGCATTGGGGCCATCTAGCTACACACTCGTGCGGAAACTCGTGGCCCAAGCGGAATCCGAAGCGCCGCAGATTCGCAAAATGGTCCGTGCGAAAAATGCGCAAGAATTTGGACAGTGTCGAGCTACCAGCAGCATTTTGGGAAAGTTTCTTTCTGCGGCCAAAGCGTTTGAGCTGGGTGTTCCCGACCGGGAATTGCAGGTGCTTCGCTCTCTGCCGAAGTCGGCGGAAGAAATGGAAGCCTTCTATGAATTCGTCTACGAGAAAGGCAATGAAGACCTGGGAGCGCTGTATCGACCCTTCTATGAGGAGGCATTCCGGAGTGTGGTGAAGCATCCGGAATACCTTCCCGCCGTGATTCTGCTTCCCGGGAGATTCGACGCTGACGACATCGATTGGTCTTGCGAGCAGCTTATTGCAGTCCATCGGGCAATTCCAGACGCGTACGAAACGGCGGTCAAGCAGGAGTCCGGGCCGGATCGTGATTTCCTGACGCACTGCGGAGGCAGATTGAGAGCCTAAAGAATAAATGGAAAATATTGATTTATCGAAAGTGGCAGACCTTCGAGAGCTGGACAAGATCCGGATCGTAGACGGACGAGGGTTTACTCGGTTCCTATTCGGCTTTACGCTCAATATGTTCTTCCTGAATGGACACGATGCAGACAAGCGTTTGCGGGGCGTGGAAATCGTCGAGCGATATCGACACCTTCTGGGCAAAGAAATCACCCATTACCTTCCGAACGGCGCCACCAGGCTAAAAAAGATGGATGATAAAGCTTTCATTCATTACAAAGCCGCCGCGCTGATTAAGGTAAAGAATAACTACGGTTTTGCCGCATCCGTCTATGGTTTTCCGAATGGCAAAGAGAGCGATACCCCGACCCCATATTGCGCCGCCTTCATTACGTCCTCGGAGAATCCCCTCAATCCTTGGTATTCGCGGTTCGATTTATATTTTCCTGTTTCCTTCGTAGTTGAGAAAGGTTATGCCGCTTTCGTGGGGATCGTCAAAGAGTGGTGCGCCCACTTCAGGCCCGATCGCGGCTCATCGGGATTTAGCGTTATCTTCGATGATTCCAAAACAAGCGGCGGATGGGGGGCCTATGCGTTTCCTTTCGTCAAACGTTTTCCTGGTCTTGACTGGGATGCCTCCACCCATTGGGACGCTTTAAGCAACCCTTACTTGGGTCCGAAGCGCGGAGTGGCTGATACAAAGCGCACGATTCGATCCATCAACTGGCTGTCGATTATTGACGACGATTTTCTTACAGAACTTGGTGGCCTTGATAAAGTCAAGACCAACCTTGGCCCGCAATGTCCAGTACTCTCTTATAAAGGTGGCGCTATTCTCCAAGCGGGACCGCACCCGGAGTTGGGGGATCTGAATGATGGAATTATTTCCGCGTATTACCGCACCGTGGCGCGAGTTCTAAAGCCGTTGCGCTTTGAGGGTTACAACAAGGTGGAATTGCTGGACGCTCCCGCTCCGCTCAACGACTTGGAAGAGACGCTTAAATGGATTCGGCGCTTCGATTGAATCATGTCGAAGATTAAATTTACTTTCGCCCAAAATGGTTCTTGCGGAGTCATCATCCGTTATGGATCACGCCGTTCGAGTTGCATGCTCAAATGGGATCTTGCTACGGATTCGCTTCAAGTGGGGCAATGGATCAAACCCAAGGTGCGACATTTTGATCTGAACTCAGATGGGTCGTTGATCCTTTGCTCTATTCAAAGCTACCGCAAAAAAGACGACTATTCACCCTATGTGACTCTGAGCAAACCGCCCTGGTATACGGCGTTGGCCCTCTGGAAAGTCGGAGATTCATGGGGTGGAATCTGCGGTTTTTCTGATGATAATACGATTTTGATCCAAGGGGGCATGGAGCCTCTTAAATTTAAGGGAACGCTGAATAAAGGGCTTGTTTGGAACAACAATAAAGGAGAAATGATTTATAGCCGTCTTACAGAACGGCGCGGCTGGAAATTGGATTCTTCGCAAGAGAAATGGGTGAAGTATCATCCGAAGAGCGGTTTTGGTCTGATTGCTCAACGCATTGTTAACGGGAAAACGGTGTTGGCGTGGCCTACGGCTTACCATTCCTGGTTCTGGAAAGATCCAATCACTGGCACGGAATCTACGTCAAGTTCCATTGATATTTCATTGGCATCCTGTGCGGATATTGATCCTAAAGGGAGATTGGTCTACTCGATGGAGGACGGCAAAATGTACAGCATAGAAAAATATTCTAACGGCAAATATCGACCGCGTATTCTGCACGATCTAAATGATCTTAATCCTAAATGGGTGACGCCTCCTACGGAAGCTACGAAGTGGTGAAATCGAGAAGGCTAGGGGTCTTGCATTTATGCACGATGCTCAAACGCAAGATCTGACCCCCTCGCTCTTTAAAAAATTTGTGTGGAATTCGCCCTGGCACAGAGAATGCCTTCTATGGCTTGATTCGATCCCAATGCGGTTTAATGGAAAAATGCTGGAACGATCAATGAATCGGGGAGGGAATAAATGAAAAGAGGTTTATTGAGTTTGGTCGTTGGGCTCTTCCTGATATTTTCATCGGCATCTAGCCACGCAGAGGGACCTTCGAATTTTCATCCGAATGTTGATGTTCCTTCCGATGTGGCCAAAGCAGTTGAGAAGTCGTATCCGGGCGCGAAGATTTTGATGGCCTCTTCCTCTTGTAAACTCGGAGACGCGAAAAAAGATTCATTCGGGATAGTGGTAGATGCAGGGTCTAAAAATCACGCGGCGGACCGAAACCCGCTCCGGGCGCTGGTGGCTGTCAAAAACAATGCGGGCTGGGATGTCAGTGAAATTCCCAGGGATGTGGAGTATTCAAAAGGAAGCATGGACTTCCTTAGCGAGTTCTGGGACGAAAAGGGATTTAAAGGTCCTTACGAGATTCGCTGCATTATCCTTCCAAGCGAAAATCCTGCGATCAGTCCTGATGCGAATGGAGAATTCATAGGTTCTTTCGCAAAGACGCCAAATCGGCATGCGCTGCATCTCTGCTTCACAGCAGACGATACCTACAACGACTGGGTTTGCTCCTCGATAAGCATTGCCGCGCCCCGTCCTGTCATAAGCTTTGTTCAGATGAACGCCGATTAGATGGGTTTGTTCAGGACCACACGAGAGGACATATCAATCGAATGACCCGATTACAAACTTTGGCGCCGAATGTGTCTGATGTGCTGAAGAATTCGTCTGCGGCAAAGCAGCGAGCAGCGGCCGTGGCTGCTTGTCAGTTCGCTGTTCTACGAACTGATATCGGAGATTCCATTGTCCAGACTGCACTTCAGTCCCTGATTACAACAGGAGGACTCGAACCACCGCTAAAGGCTGATATTGAGGCGCGCGTGGCGCGGCTTGACCGTGAATACTTTGACCTTCAGGACGCTACCGAAAGCGACCGGCTCGTTGCTGAAGATTCGTTAAAAACGTTCGGTCAAGCACGCGCTGCTGCCGCAATCTTAGCTGCATCCAGCGAAGATCCTTTCGAGGCCGCAAGCGAAGCAATATATGAAGCGGCGGTGAGTGTCAATGATCCGGAGCCGCTTTTTTCTCTGATCGCTGTGGCTTTGCGGTAACATGAGAAATAAGGGCGGACAACACTAAATGGCCACCAATAGATCGATACGCTCCGATGCGAAATTGAATAATGCTTGAGCAAAAGACGGAGATGAGACGCATTACTATTGGTCCAGAGGCCAACGAAAAACTTGGTGGCGCTGGAATCGTGCGTTATGTCGCTCACTGCAATGCTAATGGGGAAGAAGTGTTGGCCAAAGTAAAATCGTTATTGATTTGTGTCGATGAGGCGTCGTTAAACGGCTGGCTGCCTGATGAGGTATGGTTGAAGAAACTTCCTCTGTGGTTTACCCAAGCATGTGCAGTGTCTTTAACGAAGGATCAAGCTGATGCCCGGCTAGCCCAATGGAGGCGGCTCACGCCCGAACAACAAGCCAAAGCAGAAAGAGACCAACAATGGTCGCTGGACAACTGGCTCTGGTGGATGACGCCTAATCAGCGAATGTGGTTTTGGTGGGATGTCAACGTTTTGAGTCCATCGAAGATCGCTGTCGCTGTGGAAGCGACCGAATGGCCCTTCGGATGGGGAGCGCTCCGATGGTTGTTTAAAGCCGCCGGCGCAGATTCTTTGGAAGCCGAGGAATAATGGGCCGAAGCGATTTTATTTTCGCCCTACAAAGAGCGAGCGAACGCGGACTTTGAACCGCTTGGACAAGGACCTTCGCCACCGCTATGCTGAACGTTTTGTAGGAAAGTCGGTCCGCGTCTTGATGGAATCGGATGGTTCCGGCTACACGGCCCGCTACGTCCGAGTTCGGATCCAACAGCCAGTCGCTGAAGGTCAATTCTATACGACATCCCCAAGTCAGATCACTTCTGAAGCGATCCTTACGGCCTAAAAACACCCCATTGACGAATCGTTTGATCCTTGATAAACTTATAAACACATAAGCGTATATATGTCTAATAAGGAGCTTTCATGATGGAAAACATGGTTCGCTGGTCGTTGGTGGTCTCGAAGGAAACGGATATGTCGCTGCGTTCCTATCTGGCGCATCAGGGCACGCGCAAGGGCGATCTCTCCAAGTTCGTCGAGGAGGCGGTGCGATGGCGCGTCCTGGATAAGGTCGTGGCCAAGGCGAAAGCGCAAAATACCAAAGCGTCTCCGCGAGAACTCGAACTAGCGATTGATGAGGCGGTTCGAGCCGTTCGAGCGGAACGATTTAGTCCTCATGCGCGTCGTTCTTGATACCAACATCCTCATCAGCGCCTTGATCGTCCCGGGCGGAGCGCCGGACATCCTGTACCAAGCCTGGCGCATAGGACGGTTCACCCTCGTCACGAGCGAAGAACAATTAAATGAGTTCCGTCGGGTGAGCCGATACCCGCGCCTCCGTCCTTTTATTCAGCCTGCGGCGGCCGGAACAATGCTCAATGAATTAAAACTTCTGGCCGACACATTGGTTGAGTTGCCGTCCGTAGATGTGTCGCGCGATCCTGCCGATAATTTTCTCTTGGCTATGGCAGTCGCAGGCCGCGCGGACTATTTGGTCACGGGCGACAAAGGCGATGTCTTGCACCTGTCACGTTATCAGCAAACCCGGATTGTGTCTGCTCGCCAAATGGTTGGACTTCTAAGGGTTTGAATGGCGGTCCCCTTGGAAATAATCAATCCGGGAATCAGGAGGTCGTGATGTCTGAGCCGTTGGCGGATTGGCCCAGGAAGTACTATCAGCCTGACGCAGGCGACGCGCTAATCTTTTTCGTCGTCTTTGGCAAATTTGGTGAGATCGGGCCTGTATCACAATCTTCTTATCGATGCGCCGCTATCCCGGAAACCGTTGATATGCAGGAGTACAAGACCGAGGTGCACTTGCAAGTTTTAAATAGCTTTCGAGAAGGCCTTCTGTGGGATCTTGAGAAAGAAAAGTTAGGAACGTTGCGTGAGAAAATTGAACAAGCTCCCGAATGTATTGTGATTCGTGGAGAAATTCCCGATCCATCCAGCCTTAATTATTTGCGTGATGTCGTAGGATTATCCACGTATCTTTTGGATCACGGAGGGTGCGCCATTTATGATCCACAGCGGCTAAAATATTGGTCGCCGTCCGAGTGGCATAGCATGATCTTCGAACCGGGACATGCCGTGCCCTTGGCACATTCGATCATTTTGGTTTCAGAAGAGGCAAACAAAACAAAATGGTTTCACACAAGAGGGTTAAGAAAATTTGGCAGAGCAGATCTTAGTGTTCATCGGGTGCCCGCTGATGCTGACACCGCAGTCCATGAACTGATAAATCGTTTTATTGTCTTCCAAGCGGAGGGAGGCGTGATAACGGAAGGGCAAGAGATCAAAATGAAATCTCTCCCGTCGGGCCTTCGTTGCCATATAACGGGAGACTTAGATGATCCTGACTTTAACAACATTCACGTAGAGATCGGCGTACGTGACTCCGATGGCCCATTTGGATTTTGACTTTAACAATGCCGCGGATCAACGTTACTTCGACCGCTATGTGCGTGTCCAATCGGATAGAAAAGCCAGTGAAATAAGGATTGCATTCGCTCTGCCACAGTAGTACAAATGATAGAGAGGTCGAGTGAGAAGACTATGAGCGAAAATGGCGTAGAAAATAAGCGGAGCCTGTTGCAAGATTTGACGGATCAATTGGCCGATCATATTGATCTGGCCGCTCTTGAATTGGGCTATGAAGCAAACGAAGCGGTCAAGCGGCTGATCGCCGGCGCGGCCATCTTCATTCTCGTATTGACCGGATTTATCGGCCTGCAGATCGCCTTGGTCGGGCTTTTGATCAAGCTGGGCTTGTCCTTGGGACTGGCGGCTTTTCTTCTCAGCATTCTTTATTTTGCTTTGGCTTTTGGTGTTTATTGGGCGCTGGGGCGTCGTGACAAGCGCGTAGGGCCGCCCTTTGCCGCCACGCATCGTGAAATTAAAGGAACGATCCGATGGATACAAAAAATTTTCTAGATAAAAGACGCCTGATGATGGAACAGCTTGAATTACGCCGTTCCACGTCCGCCGCGGATTACCACACCCCTGGATTGATGGGGGGTACCCTTCCGATGCTAGCTCGTTGGGCGGTGGGTATCGCGCCCCGGCGCGGAGTTCTCACGAGCCTGATTGAGATCGGTATGTCCTTAATGGTCCCCATGTTCATGAACCGCAAGCAGCCGCTTTTGTCTCGCCTGGTCACGCATTTCTTCGCTCCTAAAGCGTAATTCCGCTGTTTATATTGATCTGAATTGTCTATAATATTTGTTCTCCCATGGGCGATTGTTTGTTCTGCAGTATTGTGGCTGGAAAAATCCCGGCTAAGATCGTTCATGAGACCGATAAAACCTTAGCGTTCCGGGACATCAATCCAAAGGCCCCGGTTCATGTGTTGGTTATACCCAAAGAGCATATCGAGAACTTGTTGGCTCTTGAAGCGCGTCACGCGGAGGTGATCGCGGACATTCATCGCACCGTGCAAACGGTGGCCCGGCAGGAAAAGGCGGATGAAAACGGCTTCAGGATGGTCGTCAATAACGGCAAGGATTCGGGACAAGCGGTGGGGCACCTGCACTATCATGTTTTAGCGGGTCGGAAACTGGGTTGGCCTCCGGGATAATGAAAGGCGGGTGTGAAATTTGGTCGTCATCAAAGTCAGAGAAAATGAATCCATAGAAGAAGCGTTGCGCCGGTTCAAGAAAGAATGCGAGCGCAACGGCATCATGCAGGAAATTAAACGGCGGGAGTATTATGAACCGCCTAGCGTCCGTCGCAAGAAAAAAGCGATGGAAGCCCGCCGCAAAATGCGGCGCCGCATGATGAAGGGGTAAATCTTGCCTACGCAAGAGCAGATTTCTAAAGAGCTTCTGGATGCCATGAAGGCGAAAGACAGCGTCCGCATGTCCACCTTGCGGATGCTGATTTCGTCTTTGCGGAACAAAGAAAACGAGAAGAAAAAGACCCTCGCGGAAGGCGACGTCCTCGAGGTGATCCAGGCGGAGGCCAAGCGCCGGAAAGAGGCCATGGAAGAATATTCCAAGGCCCAGCGTCCGGACTTGGCGTCCAAGGAAGAGGCGGAGTGGAACATATTAGCCGTCTATCTTCCTCAACCGCTGTCGGAAGCGGAACTAAAAGCCCTGGTCCACTCTGCCGTTCAAAGTACGGGAGCCAAAGCGCCTCAAGACATGGGCCGCGTGATGTCGGTCGTCATGCCCCAGATCAAAGGGAGGGCCGACGGAAAACAGGCCCAGCAATTGGTGAAGGAATTTTTGTCCTAGTCTCTTGCCGTCATCCCCGAGTGCCTCTGTCGGGGATCCATCGTTAAAACAACAATAATAGATCCCCCGCCAGTGACCGCGGGGGATGACGTTAAGGTTTATGATCCCAGAAGCCACGATCGCCCGAGTCAGGGAAAGTATTAATTTGGCGGAGCTTATCCGGGAACATGTCCCGACGCTCAAGAAGCGCGGGCGCAATTACACGGCGTGCTGTCCCTTTCATCAGGAACGGACGCCGTCTTTTAACGTGAACCCCGAAATGGGGGTCTTTAAATGTTTCGGCTGTGGTGTCGGCGGAGATGCTTTTAAGTTTTTGATGTTGACGGAAGGTCTCACCTATCCCGAAGCGATTAAAAAGATCGCAGGCCGGGTGGGCGTGACGATCGAAGAAGAAAAAAGTGAAGCCGTGACAGCGGAAGTCAAAGAGAAGCAGGTGCTGTACGGGCTTCTTGAAGATGCCGCCAAGTTTTATCACCGGTATTTGCTGGAGTCAAACGAAGCGGCGGTAGCCCGAGACTATTTAGCTAAACGCGGACTCATGGCCGAGTCGCTCGTGAAGTTTTCGATTGGTTTTGCGCCGGCGTCCGGAGGCGGTCTCCGGGATGCCGCCGGCAAAAAAGGGTGGTCGATCGAGATCCTTGAAAAAGCGGGGCTGGTCCGTCGCCGTGACGGAGGACGCGTGAGCGACGCGTTCTGGAACCGCATTATATTCCCGATCTGGGACACCCAAGGCCGTATCATTGCCTTCGGCGGACGGGCCATGGGCGACGCGATGCCGAAGTACATCAATTCGTCAGAGACGCCCGTGTACTCCAAGAGCCGGCATTTGTATGGGCTCTTTCAGGGGCTCGCGACACTCCGCAAAGGTCGCCGCGTTGTTATTTTGGAAGGCTACATGGATGTGGTGACGTGTCATCAGTTTGGGTTGGATATTACGGCGGCCACGTTAGGAACGGCGCTGACTGAAGATCATGTGCGCATTTTACGTCGCTATGCCGATCATGTGACCTTATTGTTCGATCCGGATGCGGCGGGCGCCAATGCCAGCTTGCGCGGGGGCGAACTCTTGATCGCCGATGGGTTTAACGTCGATGTCGTCACGTTGCCCGATGGATTGGATGTCGACGAAATTTTGGTCCGCGACGGCCGGGCGCTCGTGGATGATTATCTCGCGAAAGCGACGCCGTTCATGGATTATTTGATCGCTGAGATGCAGAAGAAATATCCGGGCATGGCGCCCGAAACAAAATTAACGATCGCCCGCGAAGTGCTGCCGGTCGTTCATAAGATCAAAGACCCGCTGCTCCAAGACGAATATCTGGGGCGGTTGGCGAACGCGCTTCGCGTCGAGAAATCGATTTTGGGCCAGCAGATGAAGCGGCTGAAACTGACGCCGGAAGAGCGTTTCTCCAAGACGACAACGGAGGCGCCGAAGAAGGCCCCGGTTTCTAGTTTATTGTCGATTGAAGAAGAGATGATTTTATTGACGCTGCATTACCCGTCGGAAGAGGTCGTTGGCGTGCTGGACCCCGTCACCTGGCAGGATAAACGCTGCGCGGAAGTCTGGCAAGCCGTGCGAACTAAAGCGGCGGCCGGGGCGTTACAATTGTCAGAGGTACTGCCTGGGCTAATCGAGGAGACTCAAGAGTGGTTGACGCCTCTTTCTCTGCAGGAAAGGCAAGTGCCGAATGCGACGGCAAAAGCCCAGGAACTGGCGGCGTCTTGGCGGCGTCAAAAAGAGATTCGTGAGTGGCTGGAATTGAAAGTGGAAGTCGAGTCCATGATCGAAGGCCGGATTCCGCATGATCTCCAGAAGGAAAAGAGCTATCACGATTTGTCGCGACGTTTGAAGGGTTCGAAAACCGATTTGAATATTGTTAGGGAGGCCCCACTTCATGGCTGAAACAAACGCACCGGAAACAACGCAGAAACCCGTCAAAGGGCAAGTTCCCGATCCTATTAAGAAGTTGATTGAACAGGGAAAAGAAGCCGGGTTCCTCACGTATGAAGAGATCAACCGCCGCCTGCCGGAAGGCGTGATCGGCGGCGAAGAGCTGGACGATCTTTTCGGCACCTTGGAAGATTTGGGCATTGAAGTGGTGGACCGCGAAGAAGACCTCTTGCGCACGTCGGACAAACCGGCGGAAGAAGAAGTCCCCTTGCCGGACATCGGCGTTGAAACCACCAACTCCATCCGCATGTATTTGACCGAGATGGGGAAAGTGCCGCTTCTTACCCGGGAACAAGAACTCACGCTCACTCGGAACATCAAAGAAAATGAGCGAACGCTCAAGCTCATCGTCCTTGAAAACCCGATCACGCTCCGCGAGCTTCGCAACTGGGAAAGTCTTCTCACGCAGCAGGAGATGACGCCCAAAGAACTGATGCCGCGCGGCCGCAAAACCAATCAAGAACTCGCTCGCATGCGCGCGAAGATGAAGAGCGTCGTGAAGTTCATCATCACGGCGGAAGAGCGCATGACGCGCGCCGAAGAACGGCTGCAGAAAAAGAATATTTCACCGGCCGTTCGGGCGTCGCTTCAAGAACGCGTGCAAAAAGAGCGCACCCAGATCATCAACAAGATCATCGGCTTAAACCTCAACCTCGAGAAGATTAAGCGGTTGACGAACAAGATCAAGAGTATCGCTCTTAAATTGCGCGAAGCCGAAGCCGAGATTCTGCGCTACGAGCGGCGCTTCAAGATGTCCTACGCCGATCTGCAGCAGCTCTACAACCAGTCGAAGGCCGGCAAGGTTACGCCCGCGGCATTCAAAAAGTCTACCGGTTACGCTCCGCAGGCCCTTGAATCTACGATGGTGAACCTTGAGAACGTGGTCATCCGTCTTCAGCGCATGGAAGAATCGCTGCCTTTGCCGAAGGACAACCTCTTTCGGATTTACGATCAAATCCGCTCGCTCGAAGAAACGGTCCTCGTCGACAAGCTGAAACTCATCCGCGCGAACCTGCGTCTCGTGGTCTCCATTGCGAAGAAACATTTGAATTCCGCATTGGAACTCGCCGACCTCATTCAAGAGGGCGGCTTGGGCTTGATCAAGGCCGTTGAAAAGTTCGAATACAAACGCGGCTTTAAGTTCTCGACGTATGCGACCTGGTGGATCCGCCAAGCCATCAACCGCGCGATCGCCGACCAGGCCCGCACGATCCGTATTCCGGTCCACATGAAGGAAATCATCTCGAAGCTCACCAAAGTGTCCCGGCGCTATCGCCAGGAGCTTGGGCGCGATCCGAGCGTGGAAGAATATTCGAAGCACCTCCGCCTCTCGATGGAAAAAGTGCGCGAGATCCTGAAAATAATGCAGGACCCGATCTCGCTGACGACGCCTGTGGGAGACGAAGACGATTCGTACCTGGAAGATTTCATCGAAGACAAGACAGGGCCATCACCCACCCGCTCCGCGCATGAATTCCTGCGCCGCCGCGAAGTGGAAAAGATCCTCTCGACCTTGAGCGAACGGGAAGCCCAGATCATCCGCCTCCGCTTCGGGATCGGCACAGGTTACCCGCGCACTTTGGAAGAAGTGGGCCGGATCTTCAACGTGACGCGCGAACGCGTCCGACAAATCGAAGCCAAAGCCATCCGGAAACTGCGCCATCCGTCGCGCAGCCGTCCGCTCCGTGAGTACCTCGAATAAAAAATTGAAAGAGCGGCTGAAGGCTGTCGAAAGCCGCCATGTCACCCTCATCTCGGACGACTTCCCGGTATTTTGGGAGTCGGCCCAGGGGTCGGTGGTGCGCGACGTCGACGGTAAGAAGTATCTGGATCTCACGAGCGCCTTTGCCGTTTCAAGCCTGGGCCATCGCGCGCCCGCCATTCAGAAAGCCATCGTCGCCCAATCCCATAAGATGTGGCATGGGATGGGAGATGTCCATCCCAACTCCGTCAAAGTCGAACTTCTGGAAGAACTGGCGCGAATCTGTCCCGGGAAGCTAGGCGTCTCGATTCTTTCTAGTTCAGGCGCCGAAGCCGTCGAGTCGGCCCTAAAGACGGCGCGCCTTTTTACCGGGAAGCCCGGCGTGATTGCTTTTCGCGGGGCCTATCACGGTCTGAGTTACGGAACCTTGGGGCTGACCGACCGAGCCGAATTCTCCGCGCCGTTCCGCGATCAAATCCCGTCGATCTCAGTGCATATGCCTTATCCTGATTCCTTACGTGGGCCCAAAGAAGAAGAATGTCTCGAACGTTTGGAGAAGTTTCTAAAGAATCCCTCACCCCAACCCTCTCCCGACGGGAGAGGGCGCAGCGAAGCGACGGGTGAGGGAGGACTTCGTTTTGGGGCCGTTCTCGTGGAGCCCGTTCAAGGCCGTGGAGGGATTCGCATCCCGTCACCACTTTTTCTGAAAGAACTTCGCCGGATCACGCGATCGCATGGACTCCTCCTCATTGCGGATGAAATCATGACGGGGATCGGGCGCACCGGGAAAACATTTGCCGTGGAGCATAGCGGGATTGTTCCGGACCTCCTTTGCGTCGGGAAAGCGCTCGCGAATGGATTTCCGCTCTCGGCCTGCGTCGGGACACCCGAGGTCATGTCCGCATGGCCCTCTTCCGATGGAGAAGCGATCCACACCAGTACCTTCCTCGGCAATCCGCTCGGCTGCGCGATGGCGCTGGCATCCTTAAAAGAGCTCCGGTCTAAAAACCTGGCGGCCAAAGCCGCAACGCTCGGTGAATGGTGGAAAAGAGAGCTGATGGAAGAGATAGGCGGTCATCCGCGCGTGGGTGAAATCCGCGGCCTAGGTCTCATGGTCGGCATCGAATTTGTGACGGATAAAAAATCGCTTGCGCCCGATCCTCAATGGACGGGTCGTGTCGTGACCCAAGCGTTGAAGCGCGGCTTGATTGTCCTTTCGGGCGGCTCTTGTCGAAACGTCTTGACGCTCACGCCGGCCCTCACCATTTCAAAGGCCGAGCTGCAAAAAGCCACGCGCCTCTTAAAGGAAACATTGTATGGAACAGCTATCGTCTAAGATCGATGCCTTTTTAAGGACAGGGGAAGGGCCGTTCGACGCGTTGGCGCTCGAGCTATTCAACTACCAATTTGAAAAGAACCCAGCCTACAGGGCCTACGTCCGCAGTCAAAACATCACTCTCTCGGAGATTCAGCGCTGGCAGGACATCCCGGCGGTCCCCATGCAGGCGTTCAAATCGGCGGAGCTGGCGACGTTCCCCATCGGCCGTTCGGCGGCTATTTTCGAATCGAGCGGAACGACGATGAAAACTCCAAGCAGACATTACTTGAAAACGTTAACGTATTATGAAATGTCTTTGCGAGCCAGTTTTGAGAAGTGGGTGTTGCCTTCTCCCATCTCGGGAGAAGGCCGCAACAGCCGGGATGAGGGTTTGCTCCCTCACCCCAGCCCTCTCCCGAGAAGGGAGAGGGAGAAGATGCCCTTTTTTATTCTCACCCCGCCACCGAACGAAGCGCCGCGGTCATCGCTCACTTGGATGATGGACGTGGTCAAACGGAAATATGGGGCCGAAGGCAGTCAGTATGTTGTTCGGAATGGTCGTTTAGATGAATTGCTCTTGGCGACGCTGCTGAAAAAATCGCAGGCCGCCGGAATGCCGGTAGTGCTCCTCGGAACGACGTTGGCCTTCCTCGCGTTTTTTGAATTCTGCATGCGGACGGGAAATCAATTTGCGCTGGCGAAGGGAAGCCGCCTGATGGACACGGGGGGAATGAAAGGACAGAAGCGTGAAGTCTCGCGGCCGGATTTTGTCCGCCAAGTGGGCGCGATTCTCGGAATTCCGGAAGCGCAATGCATTAACGAATACGGCATGTGCGAAATGAGTTCGCAGTTTTATGGAAAAGGAAATTCAACCGTCCTTCAGGGGCCCGCGTGGGTACGCACGTTGATCGTCGATCCTTCCACCGGAGAAGAAGCCCCGGCAGGGAAAACCGGTCTTTTACGGCATTTTGATTTGGCCAACGTCGATTCCGTCATGGCGATCCAAACGGAAGACTTAGGAAGGATACCCTCACCCGCTACGAAGTCGTCCTCTCCCGTCGGGAGAGGGATGAGCGAAGCGCAGGGTGAGGGATTCGAGCTCCTCGGCCGCGCGCCCGAGGCCGCGCTCAAAGGCTGTTCTCTCACCGCTGAAGCCTTCCTTAGATGAACGAGGTCGTTTGGGCCCTCGGTTCCGTCTCCGACGTTTGGTTGAATGCTCAGGACCCCTTGCGCGAAGAAACCGTCCAAGCGCTCACCGTTTCAACCGGTCTGCGCCGCCCGCAAATCGAGCTTTCTTTGACCAACTGCTTTGAAGAACTTTCCGCTCCGAAAATAACCTCGACCATCGCTTCGTTTACGGCGCGCAAAAGGCGCCGCCTCAACGTCCTGCATGTCCTTCCATCGAATGCTTTTACGGCCTGGGTGCACGGCGCCGTGATGACTCTTTTGCTGGGACATAAACTGTCTCTCAAACCATCGATCCATGAACCTGTTTTTGCGCGCGCCTGGAAACGGTCTCTTGAACAAGTCGATCCTGGGCTGGCAGAAAAGATCGAGATCGTCGCCTGGGATGAAAAACGTCTGCCGGACTATTCTGCTGTTGTTGCCTATGGATCGGATGAAACTCTTCAAGAGATTAAATCGAAATTGAATCCGGAAACTATTTTTGTCGGATATGGGCATAAATTAAGCGTGGGAGTCGTCTTCCAAGAAGCTTTGACAAAAGGGTTGTCGGAAGAGCTGCTCGAACGGGTTCGCCGGGATGCCGAGCCCTTTCGTTTGCAAGGGTGTCTTTCGCCGCAGATTCTTTATCTGGAGGATGCCCAAATCAAGCGCTGGCCGGAACTCGAGGCGTCACTGGATGTCGCTCCGAAGATAAAGGCTGTTGCTCAATGGCAGGAGATCTTAAATGATCTCCGGAAGCTCTCACCCTATTTATCCTGCGTAGGGTTTGCAGGCCATCCGAACAGAGCGCAATTCTTGGAACGCGACTTGAAGGGTCTGGGCGTCAGCAGGATCTGCCCCATCGGCGAGATGCAACGCCCGCCGCTTTCGTGGCGGAACGGCGGGCTCTTTTTACCTGATTTGCTACATTAATTTTGATTTTCGGGCCCGAGGCCCGAAATCCATTAGGCCTAATGGAACCGGAAAAATAGCCTTTCGATGGATTTCATCCCAGGCGGGAACCGCTTAAAATTAACCAATTGCTCGTACGCGTGCGCGCCCGCGTACGGAAATTGAACCTGTGAACCGATTCCTCGCTCGCATCGTTGCTGTGCTCTTAGTTATGCCCTTGACGGTGGACCCGACGACGGCATCGGCGCTCAAATTTATTCGGGCGGCCAGCCTGCCGCTTCTACAATTTCCTTTCACCTCACAGGCATTAGCCAATCCCGTCGTTTCTATCCCCGACCATGAAGCTCCTTTTGGGTTTGACTCTCTCCTGCAATCACCGTCGCCCGCCAGTCCGGCCGCTCAGTCCGTGATCGCTAATCAATTATTGAGCCCGGAACAAGTCGACTATGATGAAGCCATCCGCTCTCGGTACTCCGACCCGGGTATGGTGCCGCCCGCCGGTCAACCATCTGTGAAGCTAAAAGACTCCGGGGGAGGGCCTAGGATTGAGCCTGGACGAGGCGAGGAGCGACATCATCGTATCAGCGACGCTCGCTTTGCCGCCGAAATGGGCTTTAGTGGCAAGTACGAAATTCGCCGCAACACCGGGTTCGACGCTCAATTCGCTGAGGGCACGTCCGCAACGCCGGGGGAATTGGATGCCATTCATCACCTTGACTGGTTGCTGAGAGATCTGGGCGAAAAGTCGCTCTGGGAGACTTTTAATGAAGCGGAGCCACTGCTCCGCGATCACCCAGCGCTCTTTGACCGATGGACCGATGGGGTATTGGCGGAAATTGAAATGGGACGTTTTCATCCCACGGAAGTCGTACAACTCACCTATGCGCTTAGTCAAAAGATGCCACAAACAGGCTTCTTTGACCGCTTTGCGTCTCGTTATCGGGCGATGGGGGGTTATTTGCAAGTCGCGCCTAAGGAGGATTGGACCATCCTACGCACGGCGTCTCCTCCCGAATGGAAACGCCAAACCGCCTCTAGAGATGCCCTTGGTTTCGCCACGGATCTTTATGCCGACCTGCGCTTTTTCGCTCGTCATGGTCTTGGCGATGGCAGAATGTTGGTAAAGGCTCTCTATGGTGGAGCCAAACGGATCGAAACGTCATCTCTCCCGGAGGCCGTCACACATATGCGGGAGTTTCTTGAAGCGTTCATCACCAACAATAATGTTTGGGAACCGCTCTTAGCGGTGTTTGGACAAGGCGAACAAGAACTCATACTTCAAAATGTTGTACGGCGTATGCGTCAAGAGGCCTGGCACGATGAGGTCCAAGAACGATTTGCCGTTTATCAGACGCTCCTTCGCGAGTCGAATCTGCGCGAAAATTCCGGCAATCGAAAAGCAATCGAAATCCGGACTCAGGCCGAAGCCGAGGCCATCAGGACCTGGCTCAGGGATACGGCGCATCCAGCCATGCGCGAACTAAGAGATCCTTACGCTTATCTTTTTGGAAGCGATTTCTCACTGTGGCGCGGTTGGCATCTTCTCGGTTTGGAATCCCAAGAGGATTGGCTGGGTTATGTCGCCGACCTCACTTTCATGCCTGGGACGGAAGAATCGCTCCTCATTCTCTTGGGCATGATGGCCGACCATAGCCGGCAACACCTGGACGCGGATGATTCCTTTGCCTATCACTATATTTGGATCAAGCTCTTGCCTTGGACGGACGAGGTTTTGCGCGGGAAATACCGACGCACACTGGGCTTCCGTATTCGGCGCATTTTCCTAAACAGTCTTCACATCAACGCCGACCCCCGATATTATTTTTCGCTCGGTGCGCGGAATGACGGAGCTTTGGGGGATTTCTCCATTGAGCATGTCAAAGATTTCGCCCGTGACGTTTTGACGAATGTGTCGCAGGAAGTGCCAAGAGCAGAGGCGATCCTTCGCCGCGTGATCACCGAGTCATCGGATATCCTGAATCCCTCTGGGGACCCTCCATACGATTTCACGTGGGCGGACCGCGAACCGCAGTCTTTTGCCACCGATACCGGACGCGATGTGCTGGAGCGATATGCTGATTTTGTTGAACGTGCAGGCGGCGTCAAGGCCGACGGGACAGACGCTACTATCTGGGAATTCGTGGATGGCACGCATGATATCGTGAAATACTATCGAGAGTCCCGCCAGCATCGAATGCCCACTCCACAAAAAGAATTGCTCAAAATGATCCATTTGGCGCTTCATGAAGGGACCTTCCTTCGTTCTAAAGGAGGTTGGTCGGGCTGGCCCGATTTTCGCAATCTTTTGGGAGGATTAAGTGTGGTGGTGGTTGGCGTTGCCTACTCGGTATTTTTACTCCTACATCCCGCCATTGCCCACACCGGGCCGCATGACTTGTCCGTCTTACAGCACGCCGCATGACGCCATGAAAAAGATAAACCGCATCGTCGCCGTCCTGCTGATTCCGTGGCTTATCGTGGATCCTTCGTTAGTCAAATCGTTTGATCAACAGACTGTTGCCCCGGACGTTGCCGCTTTCACGCAAGAAGCCTTGAGCCTTCCTCAAATCAGTAATCGCCGATATTTGAAACTTGGGATTCTAGCTGTGATTGCTGGAGTTACTGGGATTGCTGAGGTCTATGTTGCTCCTCCCAGTTGGAGCCCGTATAAGGTATTCCTAATCACAAGTGCTTTGACAGCCGTTTTCGAAACCTGGCTGATTCACTTACACCAAATCCGGGTCGAAGCTCGAAAATGGTTTCACAGCGTCATCGAACAGTACTATGCTTCATCCTCGCCAGGAGAGCTGACCGAAATCACCACGAAGGTCCAGGCCAAAGTGAAATCGGCCAGTCCGGCAGAAACAATGACGCTCGACCGCGAATTCATGCGCTTCGTCCGACACCTTAAGCAACATCCAGAAGAATGGCTGAATGATCCCGAAAGATCGTTGGAGCAAGTTTTCGAGCTGCTTAAATTCTTTATGAGTATCAGCCAGCATGTTGTTTTCAGCTTTTCCAAAATGAATCCCATCGTGGAATTCGGCACCTTTTTAAATACGATCGGTTTCTCCATCGTTGATGCGGCGGAATTTATTGGGGGCATTATGGCTCGACATCGCGCGGCGCCAGACCCTAAAAGGGCAACACTTCCCTTTTCACCAAAACCGGTCTCTTTTGCTCTAAAAATCGACCCCCGGGCTTCGGCTCCTCTCCCAAGGCAACAGGGTATGGAACTCATCAAGGTTCAGTCCGTTAAATCCTTCCAAGCACACCGCATCCGTACCGGAGACGACAGTATCCTTGGATCATTTTCACATCGATATTTCCGGTTGGATGACCCTGAAACAAGGAGCGCGACCCGCTTCTTTTATCCGAAGGATTGGCCTACCCCGATCACGGAGGCTCATCTTATTGTCTTCACTCTCCAAGGCGACACAACTCCCTATCCTCTAGCGAGCGCCTATGACCGTCTGGGTGATCCTGCCCTATACATCACGTTGTTATGGCCGGATCAAAAAGTATTGGACGCCTACCTGGCAGACCTCATCCCTCTATTGCTGGATATGAAAGGGCCAGTCGCCAAGAGCGTTACACAATATCCCGACCTTGACA
>Ga0206882_1075_pt1 | contig 20122 bp, 18 predicted proteins | sample Alteio_BWOrgCont_4_FD_152908 | JGI IMG/M metagenome (GOLD analysis project Ga0206882, IMG submission 152908) | Enriched cells from forest soil in Barre Woods Harvard Forest LTER site, Petersham, Massachusetts, United States -... | ecosystem: Environmental > Terrestrial > Soil > Temperate forest > O...
ATGAAAGAGCGGAAGAAAAATAATGGCGATGATGACCAGAAAGATGATGCCGCTGAAAAGGGCGTAGGTGCCGGCAAATAGTTTTCCTGCCGTAGTCTCTAAAGGGGATACAGGTCCCATTCCCGATAGGATCATGGCGGCATTCACATAAGCATCGACCCAGGACATTTTTTCGATATGATGATAACCCAACATGCCGATGCCAAGGGAAATTGCGATAATCACGTTGCCGATTAAGAAATTGCGCATCAATCGGGTTATAAATCGAGCGGTGGGTGCAAGGCGTTGAAAGCGCTTCTCAAGCATAATTATAACAAAGTCCCTTTTAATACGATCTTAGCGATGCTGAAATAGATGATTAGCCCGGTCACGTCTACCAAAGTAGCAACAAACGGAGCCGATGAGACGGCTGGATCAAAACCTAACCTCTTTAGGATCAATGGCATCATGGATCCTGATAATGACCCCCACAAGACGACGCCGGTTAATCCCAAAAAAATCGTCACAGCTATCAAGGGCCAGTGAATTCCATAAATATTTGTAAATAAGCTCCAAACGCTGACCCGAAAAAATCCAATCACCCCTAAGGACAACCCTAAAAAAATCCCTGAATAGATTTCGCGGTGCATAATCCTCCACCAGTCTTTCACGGTGATCTCGCCTAATGCTAAAGCCCTGATGATTAATGTTGAAGCTTGGGATCCGGCATTGCCCCCGCTGGAAATAATCAAGGGCAAAAACAGCGCTAAAACCACCGCTTTTGCGATCTCATCTTCAAAATATCCCATAGCGGAAGCTGTAAGCATTTCTCCTAGGAAGAGGACAATGAGCCAGCCGACTCGCTTCCTCATAAGGCTAAGAAAGGGAATTTCCATATACGGTCCGTCCAGGGCTTCTGTACCCCCGATTTTTTGAATATCTTCAGTGTCTTCCTTGACTGCGACTGCCAAGATATCATCAAAAGTGACAATTCCTAGCAAAACGTTTTTCTCATTAACGACAGGTAGAGCCACTCGTCCATATTTTCGGAATACATTAATGGCTTTTTCTTCGTTATCGTCAACGTGCAAGGCAAGGAAATGGTAGTCAGCTAAATCCTTGACCTGCGCGTCTAAAGGAGCTATCAAAAATTGACGGATGCGGAAATCATCGATTAATACCCCCTTGTCATCGATCGCGTAAATGACATTGATCGTTTCGCTATCTTTTCCCTTTTCCCGAACGAAATCTAAAACTTGTTTGACGGTCCAATCCATTTTAATGGACAAATAGTCGGGAGTCATCAAGCGGCCGACGCTGTTTTCAGGATATCCCAAGAGTTTGATGGTCAGCGCGCGCTCTTCCGGGGATAAATATTTAAGAAGATGAGTGACTAATCCATTTGGCAATTCTTGTAATAATGTTGTGCGATCGTCAGGCGATATGCTATTTAACAGATAAGCGATCTCTTCAGAAGGGAGGATGTTTAGAATTTCTTTTTGAGTTCTGAAAGGCAGGTATTCAAATGTCTGGACCTCTAAATTTTGTGAGAGGGCTTTAAAGATCAGATTTTTTTCTTCAGGCGGTTTTGATTCAATTAAATCAACCAGTTCGATGGGGGATAAGGTGTTCAGTTTTTCAGAAAACTCTTGGATGTTTTCCGGGGAAAATTTAACTTGAGTAGCAAATCTCAGGTTTCTATCCATAATGCGGCAATGTCCTTTTTCTTATTCGCTCACGGTAACAAACTAGAAATAAAGAGTAAAATTAATTTTAATCGTTTATGCTGAAATAGACGGCAGTAGGGGTCGTTAGGCTTGGAAAAGGAAGGATTTCTACAGAGGAGAGGTTTATGTTAAACTGGGCGATTATTTTTTTAATTGTAGCTATTATTGCAGCTGTTTTAGGTTTTGGGGGTATTGCCGGAGTGGCTACTGAAATCGCTAAAGTTCTTTTCATTATTTTTATTGTGCTTTTCTTGATTTCATTAATTTCAGGTTTGCGGGTCAAGAAATAAAATTAACCTAATTTGGTTGTCGTTTTTCAAGTATGTAATTTTTTTAAAATTTCTGTTTCATGAAATCTTGAGTTATTTTTTCTTGATGTTGTATAATTCATTTTGTAATCTTATAAAAAATGGAGTCGATATGGTAGGGCCAATTCAAAAAAGTGACATAAGTATTTCGGATCAAGCGGAAATAATAACAAAAGACATTGAAAAAAAAATTAAAGATTTTTATGGAAGGAAAATAACAATACAAAAAAATGATTTCGATCAAGTGACACAAAATGTATTTTTACTTGGTTTGCAGAAATATACATTAGATATGTATGACCAATATAGTAAGTTTATAGCCGCATATGAAAATGGTGGAGGAGTAGTTGAAAAAGGGGTAAAAGAACAATACAATGCGATTGTAGGCAAAAAACAAATCGACATTAATGCTACGCTTGAGGGAATTCAAGATAAAAGCACGCACGTTTTTGGCAGCGGAGTTAAAGATGCGGAAATAATTAATAAATTAAACGCTTCTGCAGTTGGAGATGCCGTTGTTTGGCCAAGTAAAAAAGATAAAGAAAGCCTCAATGTAATTATAAAAATAAGTAGTGAAGAATATGATATGGCTTCATTATTCGGCTTAAAAACTATTAAATTGAGTGAAGACTTAAAAAGTGAAATTGAAAAGCTAAAAAACGAAGTTAAAGGTAGAGGTGAAACAAAAATAGAAGTAAAACAAACTGATGTTAAAGCTGTACTAGATAAGATTAAAGAAAGATTTTCTGGCAGCGTATCCGTATTTATGAGCTCATACAAAGAATCGAAAGCTGATATAATTAAGCAGTTAAACAATTGCGCTGTCGGCGATTTAGTTATTTGGCTTGGTAAGGATCCGCAACACGTAAAAGTGATTAAAAAAGAACAAGACCAAATATATGACGAAAGCTCGTTTTTTGATGCCAAAACGCGAGAATTGAATGGTTTAGAAAAAAAGATCGAAAAAGAATTAAAACAAAAACCAATTAAATTTCAAACAGGTACGAAAATAGACAGAGGTCAGGATCATAAAGATTACAAAATGCAACTGTATTTAATTAAAAATTTTGTCGAGCTTATTAATTCTAAGAGTAACTTGCATAAAGGATTGATCCCTGGAATAACTGATATATTCAAAGGAATGATTAATGGGTTAGTAGAACAGATTTCTTTAAGTGAAGTAAAATCAAAACAAGAAATACCGAAGATCTTAAAAGATTCAATAGTGAAATCAGGGTATACACAATCTGTAGAAAACCTATCAAATATTGAGTTATTATACATCTTATATAGACAAACACTAAAGAATAGTTTAGGAAAAAATATTTATGATGCAAACAAAGGAATTTTGATTGACATAAAAAGCGAAGATGATCGAGCTTTACTTGCGGGGATAGAAAGATTTTTGAGTAGACTTTAGTGGACATGGACATAGTGGACATAGTGGACATAGTGGACATAGTGGACATAGTGGACATAGTGGACATAGTGGACATAGTGGACATAGTGGACATAGTGGACATAGTGGACACTATGGATATGATCTGTTTAAATTAAACCGATGTCCACGATGTCCACAATGTCCACTATGTCCATTATGTCCATTATGTCCATCCAATTTTGCAGCCCTACTTTTTCAAATGTTTCCCCAATATGCCTGCCAATTTAAACATATCCAGCGGCTCTTGTGTCCCAAAAACTTTGGCCAACAGTGTATCAGGACGTATCAAGCGTTTGTTCTGAGGATCTTGGAGTTCTTTAGCTTTAATATAATCCCAAACTTTTCGAATGACCTCGCCTCGCGGAAGTTCGTTAGTTCCCACTACAGCGCTTAACTCTGGGGAAAGCTGACTGGGTTTGGCAGTACTCGCTCTTTTAGTTTTGGGAGCCGCCGCTTTAGCTTTAGTTGTTTTAGCAGAGCCTGCCGCTTTAGCCTTAGCTGTTTTCCCCCCTTTCTCCCCTTTTTCGCCTGTTTCCCCTTTAGTTTTAGCGCCGGTTTTTTTCGGCTTTTTAACGTAGGGAGTGCGGGGATGTTCGGGATATTTGGTTTGCAGCTGGTTTAAATCGTTCACAATAACATCGCATTCGGGGAAAGTGGAGCAGCTGAAAAATGTCTTTCCAAAACGGGATTTGCGGGCGGTCATATGGCCGGTGCAGTCGATAGCCGGGCATTGGGGCATATCCTGCAGAGAAATCACCGCTTCCCCCTTTTTAGGAATATTGACGATCCCTTTGCAATTAGGGTAATCTGTGCACCCTAAAAAAGTTCCAAAACGGCCATGGCGGATTTTCATGGGTGATTTGCATAACGGACACTTCTGCTCCCAATCAAAATCTGAAGCATAATCGTCTTTGTTGAAAGAGATCTCTTCAAGAGGGGCGGAAAAGTCGCAATCGGGATAGCGGGAACAACCATAAAAATATTTGGACTTGGACCAGATTTTTTGCAGCTTTGAGCCGCATTTGGGACAGTCGATATCGGTCATCACTTTGGGAACGAAAGCTTCCTTTTCAGCAATAGCCAAGGTAGGCGAAAATTGCTCCCAAAACTCCCGGATGAGGTCTTTCCATTCTTTGCGGTTTTCCGCGACCGATTCCAAGCTGTCTTCCATCGCCGCTGTAAAGCCCACATTCATGATTTGCTGGAAACTCGTTTCCAACATCTGCGCGATCACAAATCCCAATTCCGTCGGTTTTAAACGGGCGCTTTCCTTGATCGTGTATTCGCGGCTTTGGATTTTATTCATGATGGTTGCATAAGTCGAAGGACGACCAATGCCCGATTTTTCCAGTTCTTTGACCAGCGAGGCCTCTGTGTAGCGGGGAGGAGGCCGAGTAAAGGATTGTTCGGATGTCAAGTCAATTAAGTTCAAAAGCTGGTCTTCAGTTAGGTTTGGCAGCATGCGGCTTTCTTCATCTTTTTCTTCATCGTCCCGCTTTTCTTCATAAACAGCCAAAAAGCCTTGAAACTTGATCACTGAGCCTGTGGCACGCACGATGATGTGATTGCCAGCATCGATATCGGCAGATACCGTATCGTAAACCGCCGGCATCATTTGTGAAGCCAAAAAGCGCCTCCAGATAAGCTGATATAACTGAAATTGTTCTTTGGTCAAATATTGCTGTATCTTTTCGGGTGGAAACTGCAGGCTGGTGGGGCGGATAGCTTCGTGGGCATCTTGAGCGCTTTTTTGTGTGGAATATTGCTTGGGCTGCGGCGGCAGGAATTCGGGGCCGTATTGCTTTAATATATACTGGCGGGCTTCTTCGATGGCTTCAGGAACTATACGCACAGAGTCTGTACGCATATAGGTAATCAAGCCTTCCGCGCCGTCTTTGCCCATGTCTATCCCTTCATAAAGGGTCTGCGCGATGTTCATGGTTTTGGCTGATGAATAGCCGTGGTGGCGGCTGGCTTCTTGCTGTAAAGTGGAGGTAATAAATGGAGGCACCGGATTGCGTCTTTTTTCTTTTCTTTCCACGCTGATCACCCGATAGGGGCTATTTTTCATCCGGTTTAAAATAGCGTCGGCGATCTCTTTGTTATTGATGATGGTTGCTTCTTTTTCGGGCGTAGCTTCCTTTTCCACCCTTTTGCCATCCACCGAATAGAGTCCTGCCCGGAAAGAGCGTTCATCGCTTTCGGGTTTTAAAATAGCTGCCAGATTCCAATATTCTACCGGTTTAAATGCTTGGATTTCTTTTTCTCGATCGACTACTAGTTTAAGGGCGACCGATTGAACTCTTCCCGCAGAAACAAACCCCTCGCGCCCTCGTTGAATGCGCCGATTCAATAGGGGGGAGATCTTATACCCTACAATGCGATCCAAGAGCCGTCTAGCTTGCTGGGAATTGACTAAGGGCTGGTCGATGTCTCTAGGCTGCTTCAAAGCTTTGAGCACCGCTTCCTTGGTGATGGAGTTAAAGGACACCCTTTTAATATTCGTATCGGCCGGCAGCACTTGGGTAATATGCCAGGCAATCGCTTCTCCTTCCCGATCAGGGTCGGGCGAAAGATAAACCGTATCGCATTGCTTGGCGGCATTCTTTAACTTGTTGATCACCTCCTGTTTATCAGGCATGATCGTATACTTGGGCTCAAAGTCATGTTCAATGTCAATGCCGAATTCTTTTTCGGGAAGGTCGCGGATGTGTCCCAAAGAGGACTCAAATATAAAACTGGGTCCCAGAAATTTTTTCAAAGTTTTGATTTTGGCAGGCGATTCTACAATAATCAATGATTTACCCATATGCTCTTATCTCCTTCCCGCAATCTTCAAAAAAATGGGGCCGTGTTTTTTTTTAATGACCTGTTTCAATTCTAAACTCAATAGCAAAACATTTAAATCCTGGATAGGAAGTTTTGTCAATTGGACGATTTCTTCAATGGAAACTTCTTCTGTAGGCATCTTGTTCAACAAGTCTTGTTCTTCTTTTTCTAAAAGGATCTGATTGTTGGGAATCGGTGCATTAGGGATGCAGCGGCTCAACAAATCATCAAAACTTCCGGCGATATCGCCGGCGCATTCCACTAATTGGGCATGGCCATTTTTAATCAAATAATGATTGCCTTTAAAATATTCACTATCGGCCCTTCCGGGAAGAGCGAATAATTTGCGATTCTGTGCTAAACCTTTTTCCATGGTAATCATGGCTCCGCTTTTTCGTGGGGCTTCAATCAGCAAAGTACCCATCGTCATGCCGCTCACGATGCGATTGCGTTGTGGAAAATTCTGTCTGTCGGGAGGTGTGGCCATGGGGAATTCACTAATCAAGGCCCCTTTTTGTGCAATTTCTTGGGCCAGCCTTTCATTTTCTTGGGGATAGATATCAGCTAATCCGGATCCGATCACGGCTAAAGTTCGGCCGCCTTGCAATGCCCCTTTATGGGCAGCGGTATCAACTCCGCGAGCTAGACCGCTTACGACAGTGAAGCCGCAGCGGGTCAATTCATAGCCGAATTTTTCGGCCATTTCCAAGCCGTAGATGCTTGCCTGCCGCGTCCCAACTATGGCAATGCTGCGCTGGTCTTTTTTTTCTAGGGTTCCCTTCATATATAATAAAACAGGATGATCACTAATTTCAAGCAGATGTTTAGGATATCGGGGGCTTGTAAAGGGGATAATGTCCACTCCCATGTGTTCTGCTAGGTTAAGATTCTCCTTCCAAGAGGTGTTTTGCCTGCATTTTATCCATTGGGAACTGATTTTTGGCCCAAAGCCGGGCAGCCGCGCAATTTCTTCAACTGAAGCTGCTAGGGCTTCGATTGCCGAGCCAAAATAATGCAGCAGCAGGCGAATTTTAATCGAACCCAAATGAGGAATACTGGCTAAAATGACTAAGGCTTCTAATTCGTTCAAGCTTTTCCTCTGGTTAGATGGATTCAGGGGGCAAAGGACCAAAAGGACTCAGCAGAATCTCTTTTGTCTCATTGACCTTTTGACCAATAGCCGGAATTCGGAATTTCAAAATTCTGGTGTGATAATCTTAAAAAGTTGAGCATTTAATCGCAAGTGGTTTACCCAAAATGCAGCAAACAACGTGGCCGTTCCGCATGAGGTATATGAAAAAGCAGTATTGAAAGGGCAATGTATTTTTTTGAGTACGGTTGCCATTGGTTGGTGTGGAAAAAACTTGACTTATGATATTATAAAATGTAAATTTGCTTTTTTGTGTTAAATTATAAATGGGAGTTATTAATGTCAATATCAATGTCAGCATCAGAGTTATATCAACCTCAAATAAACCGATCTAAGGATTTCAATTTCCCAGAAGATTCAAAGATTTTAAAAGGGCTTGCATGCTTGCCAGTTCTTGGATCAATTATTACAATTATAGCACAATCCTCCCTTAATAAAAAAATTGAGGCATCTGAAATAGATCGGGCAAGAATAATTAAATTGGTTGAAATAAAAAACCATTATAAAGTCTCTACAATTATTTGCGGAATCTTGAACATAGCAATACTAGCAACATGCATTGCGTTATGTATACTTAATCATTTGTTAGCAGGGGTTATTATAGGGGGAGTGTGTATTGGTATAAATGTTTTAGGAATAGGTTTAGCTGCTTATCGCAGACACAAAAATGAAGAGGTAATTGCCGAACTTCGCGAGCATGGAATTAGACCAGGTATGCTAATGAGATAAATGTTGAGGCTTTTATAGAGGTAAATGATCTGCGGAACCTCTAGTACACACACTGTCAAACACAAATTTTTGGAGAAAATCCCGATCTTGAGTCGCCCTACGGGCTCTGATTTTTGTTTTGCACACCCACAGCTCCTTGCGTCGCTGTGGGCTATTTAACAGACGCCCTAGACGGGCTTAGGGCTGCTCACAGATATATTTGGATTTGATCTTTTTATAAAGCTTTGGGATTCAAGGCCTTGTAAAAAAGAAGAACCCCTAACGGGGTTAGAGGAGCAAAATTACCTTTACCCATAGCTGCGGCTGTCTTCGCTTCGCTCGCTGCCTTGCAATGGGCTACAGAAGGAGAGAAAAATGAGCAAAAAAGAAATTCTTGAGTTCGTTCAATCCAAGAGCTTTCGCGAACGTTTAAATATCAATTGAGGTTTGACAGTGTACTAGTACACTGTCAAACCAAAATTTGTGGGGAAAATCCCGATCTTGAGTCGCCCTACGGGCTCTGGCTCTTCTTATGCCCTCCCACAGCTCCTTGCGTCGCTGTGGGCTATTTACCAGACGCCCTAGGCGGGCTTAGGGCTACTCACAGATATGTTTGGGTAGGCCTATAACCGCCTTTCCCCTTAGTTTTATTTTCGAGGATATCATCTATCCTTCCTTGCATACGATGTTCGATAAAAATCTCTAAATACATGGGGTAATTCTGGATCACTTCTTCTGGCGAGTCACCTGCATATTCAACGGGATAGAAAGGATGTTCAAAAACCCATGCATTGACTTCCTTGTCAAACCAAGGCTTAATTTCCCCTATTTCTTTTAACGAGGCTTCAACTTCTTTTTTTAACTCTTTTTCTTTTGCGGTGGCCATTTTAATCCTAAAAAGAAAAAGCGGTTATTTTTCAATAACCGCTTAATTTATTTATTCTTTCTGTTTTAGAAAGAAACTTTAATTCTTCCGGTGATTTTCACAACCTTATCAGTTGCTGAAGAATCCACGAAAGAACTGTCTAAAGACTCATATCCATATCGCTTATTGACGAGCACATTAAGCATGGGTTCAAAGCACGCTTCAATGACTTGATCGCGATTTTCTTTGAACTCGTCAAAGGCAAGTGAGCTATGTTGATGACTCACGTTATTCTCCACCTGCCTTTTTCAGGCAGCTATAGGAGAAAGGCTGTCAGTGCTAGGTTTTCCGTCTTTGTTAATTCTTGTAAAGCTCAAAAAGACAGGAAAAGTATGCTCACCTTCTGATGGTTCTTGATGCAAGATGTAAAGCCGGACAAGACGATCCTAGAAAGTAAAGCATCGCACCTATCCTCTGACCCTTAGTCTCCTTGATTGATTTTCCTAAGCTTGCTCATTTAATCACATTTGAGCAAGTGCAGTTATTTCTATAATTTTAAAAATTCCCAAAGTTCGTGGTTTCGAGCGCTCCTAATAGACTCATGTCACCTCCCTTTTTGCTCTGGCGTCCCACTGTTTTCGGGCTTGTATTGGATCCTCGGTAAAAACCTACGATGCCAAAAATTTAACAATATCTATACGACATTGGTTGAAAAAACATATATCTTTTTAGATAAAAAAGATCAAGCCCTTGTCGAAGCTATGATTGGCTTTTTAAAAGCTTTTCCCGGCTTTCGATATAATTTTTTAGGGCCACTTGCCCTTCTTCAAAATGTCGGATTACGGTTGCGAAAGCTGCAGAAGAAGAGGGGCTTTGATTTGCTGTGCTTAATTTTTTAAATTCTTCCCAAGCTGCCATCTCGTCTTTAGCGGAACCAATTTGGCCTTCCAGGAAAGCGATGCGCAGAAGATTAAAGGCAAAAAGCAAGTCCTCGGAATTGCGTTTTTCAGGCTGTTCCTGGGCTTCGGTCAGCATTTTTTGTTTGAGGGCAAGGGAACTTGCCAAGGCTTCCTGATATTTGCCTTCGGCAATCATTAAAGAAGTTTGGGCATAGTCGGTGTAAGATGGAAGATGATTTGTTTGGGTGCGCTTGAATACCCTGTCGGCAAATCCTTGGCTGGCTTGAACGTCTCCACGGTTTAATAAGACTTGTGCAATGCGTCCATCGTATTTGGCATGAAGCTCAGGGGCGCTTTGAAGGATCTGCTGCAATTTTTCCAAGGCTGCTTTACTTTCAGGCTTGTCTTGTTGAAACACGAGAAAGTTATTCTGGGCGGCAAGGTAATCTTTTTCAGCTTGGCTGCTGCGGGAGGTGCTGAACCGAAAGATAATCAGTATGAGCGCCAGGAGGATCAAAATGGCGTAAAAGACAATTTTTCCGTATTCGGAAATCCATTCGCTGAAGCGATTTTGATCGAACCAATTATTTTCCATTTTATCCATGGAAGATGGTAATGTGTTGAGAGGATGATTCTTTTTCATGAAGGTTTCTTATTTTTCAGTTTTTAGAATGCCATCTACCTATGATAATCACATAGACTTAATTGTAAAGGACAAAATGGATTCGAATGGGAAAACAGAGATGCAAGGGGAAGTAAAAGAAATTGAAATTGAACGGATTTCAGTGAATCCTTTTCAGCCGAGGCGCCATTTTTCTTTAGAAGAGTTGGAAGAATTGGCGGCCTCGATAAGGGCTGTAGGGTTAATTCATCCTCCTTTAGTGCGGCCTTTGGATGAGAATCATTATGAATTGGTGTCAGGCGAACGCCGTTTTCGCGCTGCTCAGCTGGCAGGATTAATTAAAGTTCCTGTCATTATCCGTCAAAGCTCCCATAGTCTTTCAGCTCAAGCCGCCTTGATTGAAAATATCCAAAGGGTGGATCTCAATCCGATTGAAATCGCGAAAGCATTGCGCCTTTTGATTGAGGAATTCCAGTTCAGTCAGGAAGAATTGGCTTTGCGCATTGGCAAGAAGCGTTCGACTGTGTCGAATTATATGCGCTTATTATCGCTTCCCAAAAATATTCAGGATAGCCTTTCCAAAAACTTGATATCCATGGGGCATGCGAAGGCAGTCCTTTCTTTGGAAGGCTTTGAAAAGCAGAATCTTTTGCATGAATTAATTCTGCGGGATGACTTAACGGTCCGGGAAGCCGAAGAGGCCGCCCTAAGGATTGCAGAAAAGGCCAAGAAAAAAATGCTCACCTATGTTAACCGAGATTTTTTTCTCGAGCAGTTGGCTGAAAAGGTCCAGCAGAAGTTAGGCACAAAAGTGGCCATTCAGGGCAAGGGCAAAAAAGGCCGCATCAGCATTGACTATTACAATTTGGATGACTTGGATAGGCTTTTGGCTCTATTTGGGGTAACCAATTGAAGAATAAAATTAAAATAAATTCTGTGCTTGAAAAAAAAACTTAATTTGGCAAATATTCCTCACAATTATTTGAGTGCGGTGACAAGTCACCGCACTCCAAAGGGTAAAACATGCCAAATTCTTTTAAAAAGCGCGACATAATAGCCATTGGCGATTTTGCTAAGGAAGAGCTCTTGCATGTGCTTGAGCATACTAGGCAAATCAAAAAAATGGCTCCTGGCAAGTTGCTGGAGGGATGTATTTTAGGGAGTTGTTTTTTTGAGCCTTCTACGCGCACACGCCTTTCTTTTGAAGCTGCCATGCATAGGCTTGGGGGGAGCGTTATCGGGTTTTCCGATGGGCAATGGACTTCCGCCAAAAAAGGGGAGAGCTTGTGGGACTCCATGAAAATGCTAGAGCATTATGCCGATGTGATTGTCCTGCGCCATCCTCTAGAAGGCTCCGCGCAAAGGGCTGCCGAGGCGGTGGAAATCCCGGTCATTAATGCCGGAGACGGTTCTAACCAACATCCCACGCAAACATTTCTGGACCTATTCACTATCTTGGAATGTCAAGGATCCTTAGACAACTTGAGCATAGCCATGGCAGGCGACTTAAAAAATGGACGCACAGTGCATTCCTTAGCGCAGGCCTTGACTTTTTTCAACCCCCGCCTTTACTTGGTTTCTCCGACCATTTTGGAGATGCCTAAAGAAATCTGCGATGAGCTGCGTGAAAAAAGAATCAAGTTTTCTTTTCATAAGAGCCTTGAAGAAATCATGGATAAAATTGACATTTTGTATATGACCCGTATACAAGAAGAACGGTTTTCACATAAATTTGAATACGAACAAGTCAAAAATGCGTTCATTCTTAAGACAGATCAATTGCAAAGTGTGAAAAAAAACCTGAAAATCTTGCACCCTTTGCCGAGAGTCAACGAGATAGCTGGGGAAGTCGACCAAAGTCCTCATGCGTACTACTTTCAACAGGCCCAAAACGGACTATTTGCCCGGCAAGCTCTGCTTGGATTGGTCTTGGGAAAATTGACCTGACATTGAGGTAAAATCAAATGGCCCAAAAAGTATTAGCGGTAGCTGCCATCAGAAACGGCACAGTCATCGACCACATTCCTGCTGGCCAAGCTTTAAAAATTGTGCATCTCTTTCACTGGGAGTGCCATCAAAAACTGGTGACCTTGGGGCTTAATCTTCCGAGCAGAATCTTGTCTTTTAAAGATATCATTAAAATTGAAGACCTCGTCTTGAGTGCCAATGAAGCCAATCAAGTGGCTATATTAGCGCCTAAGGCCACTGTCAATATTATCCAGGACTTTGAGGTGATTTCAAAATTTCAAGTTTCCATCCCGGCTTCAATCGCTTCCATCATCTCATGCCCCAATCCCAAATGCATATCCAATCATGAAGAAATGATCAGCAGCTTTAAAGTCAAATCGCATCAAAACCACGTTTCCTTGGAATGCAAATACTGCCGGCGAATATTTTTGTATGACTCCTTAGATAAAAAGAGAATCCTATGATCAAGATTAAGAATGTGAAAACCCTGTCCGGAAAAGTGGAAGACCACATCATTCAAAGTGATCACGATGTGGTTTTGGATGTGCAGGGCAAATTAACTTTGCTTCCGGCCCTGATTGATGCCCATGTGCATTTTCGTACGCCGGGCGCCGAGCACAAAGAGGATTGGCAAAGCGGAGCCCAAGCGGCTTTAGCGGGCGGGGTAACGACGGTCTTTGATATGCCAAATAACATCCCGGCGTGCATCTCGCAAAGTACTCTTGATGAAAAGAAAAAGACCATTGACCATCAGCTTGCCCAAGTCAAGATCCCTTTGCGCTATTATCTCTATCTTGGCGCCGACCAAAGTCATCTCGAAGAGATCGGTAAATTGAGGTCCAAGATTATCGGCGTTAAGGTTTACATGGGAGCTAGCACAGGCGGCCTTGTGATGACTGATCCTGCAGCTTTAGACCGCACCTTTCAGATGGCTGCTCAAGCGGACCTCATCGTTGCGGTACACGCGGAAGATGAAAAGATTTTGCAGGAGAGGGCTCAGCTCTTTAAAGGCATTACAGACCCCTCCATTCACTCTCAAATACGCGACAGGGCGGCTGCTATTAAAGCAGTCAATCAAGCTATCGACTTGGCGGAAAAATACAGCGCGCAGCTTTTTGTTTTGCATGTCAGCACGGCCGAAGAAATCGACCTCATTCGCAAAGCCAAGCAAAATGGAATTTTAGTTTATGCTGAAGCGACGCCTCACCATTTGTTTTTAAATGAAAATGATTACCGGAAATGGGGTTCCTTGGTTCAAATGAATCCGCCTTTGCGCACGCGGGAGGATCAAGAGGCCCTGTGGGAGGCTATCCGCGATGGGACTATCGACAGCATTGGTTCGGATCACGCTCCACACACCCTTGAGGAGAAAAAATTTCCTTATGGATCCTGTCCTGCGGGGGTTCCAGGGATAGAAACCTTGCTGCCTTTGTTGTTAGACGCTTACCATCAGAAAATGATTACTTTGGAAAAAATAGTGGCGCTGACTAGAACTAACATAGAAAGCATCTTTAGGCTGGAACACAATGACGACGTGGTGTTGGTGGACTTGGAAAAAATACAAGAGGTGCGCAATGAGGCATTGAAAACAAAGTGTGGATGGTCTCCTTTTGCTGGCCGTAAGCTGCGAGGGTGGCCAGTCTACACTGTTTTGAAGGGGCAAGTTTTCCATAACACCGAAGAAGGATACACAATTTAACCACCGAGGCACAGAGAAAAAGGGGCCTCAACTAACAAAGAACAGGATGCGCGGGATCGCAAGCGGCATGATAAGCAAGATAATTCAAAACGCCCACGGCTCCAAATTTTAAACGCAGAGGCGCAGTGACGCGATGACGCAGAGACAAACTTTAAAGGCCAAGAAAGGGCTTTCTTGGCCTTTAAAGTTTGTCTCTGCGTCATCGCGTCACTGCGCCTCTGCGTTAAAATTTGGAGCCGTGGGCGTTTGAATTATCTTGCTTATCATGCCGCTTGCGATCCCGCGCATCCTGTTCTTTGTTAGTTGAGGCTTTCGCACAGGTTTAAACAGTAAACTCAAGGACAGACTATGCAAAATATGATTCCGCTTTGGCGGCCGGGAAATCTTCCAATCTACGATGTAAACAAATCTTATCTGGAAAATGCAGATCAAGGCCCTTTTTTTGATGGCCCTTATCCTGAAAGGCCTAAGGGACATTCAAACCTTCCGCTAGACTTTTTAGGGTTTCCCTTGGCTTCCCCCATCGGCATTGCAGCAGGCCCTCTGCTTAATGCCAGATGGATTCGTTTGGCTGCTGACCTTGGATATGATCTTTTGTGGTATAAAACGATCCGCAGCAGCGCCCATCCTGGTCATCCGTGCCCGAATATCGTCTATGTGCAGGCCGAAGAGCAGATCAAACCGGGACAACAAGGTGTATTAGCTCAAGCTAAACACTCTCCTAGGCACTTAGAAGAGCTTGCTATTACGAATTCTTTTGGCATGCCTTCCCGAGATCCTGAATATTTAAAAAAGGATATTGCCTTAGCGAATTCCTATTTACATGAGGGGCAGGTAATGATCGTTTCGGTTGTGGGCACATGCAAGGGGGATAACAGAGAGGCCTTTATTCAAGATTTTGCCGATGCGGCCTGCCTTGCGAAAGAATGCGGGGCCAAAGTGATTGAGGCTAATTTTTCTTGCCCCAATGTAGCTAAAGGGGAAGGGTCGATTTATTTGCATCCGGATTCTGTCTACGAGATCGCTTCGCGGATCAAAAAGGCCATTGGCACGACTCCTCTGATGCTCAAATTCGGGGTCTTTAACGATCAAAAGGTCATGGGAGAAACTCTGATTAAAGCCGCAAATGCCGGTGTGCAAGCGATTAGCGGCATCAATACGATTAGCATGACCGTGGTGGATGAGGCCAAGAACTTCGCCTTGGGGCCTGAACGGCCGACGAGTGGGATATGCGGGGCCCCTATACGCCAAGCTGCCCTGGATTTTGTCAGAAAGGCTTGGGCTATCAACGCTTGGGAGGGTTTGAACCTTAAAATTGTCGGGGGCGGGGGAATCACTTTGCCTGAGCATTTTGATGAGTTTCTGGGTAAGGCCGGCGCAGACATAGCCGTGTGCGCCACGGCGATGATGTGGGATCCTCTCATTGCCATGCGCTACCATGCAAACAAATTAAACGGAAATAAGGAATAATCCTATGCTTAGCCAGCGCGAATTAATTTTTAAGTTACAAGAGATCAACGCCATTCAATTCGGAACCTTTACCCTTAAAAGCGGGATTGTGTCTCCCATTTATATCGATTTGCGTTTAGTGGTCTCTTATCCTGACCTGCTAAGGCAAGTTGCGCAGGCGATGTGGCAGAAAATATCACATTTGGACTTCGATCTTTTGTGCGGGGTCCCTTATACTGCTATTCCCTTTGCCACCGCTATTTCCTTGCAATACAATAAACCGATGGTTATGCGCCGTAAAGAAGTCAAGGATTACGGCATGAAGAAATTGATTGAAGGAAAATTCAAAGCAGGTCAAAAATGCTGTATCATCGAAGATGTGATCACCACGGGCTCTAGTATTTTTGAAACCATAGCGCCATTGGAACAAGCGGAACTCATTGCTAAGGACGTTGCAGTCCTAATAGATAGGGAACAGGGTGGGGCTAAAAATCTGCAGGACAAAGGTTATCGCGTGCATTCGGTATTGACGTTGTCTTCCATTCTCGAAACTTTAGGAATTAACTTATAATGCCGATGAATGAAAAAAGATACGCCCAAAGAGCGGAGCTCTGTCAGAATTTTACGGCTAAAATGCTGCTGGGGATAATGGAATCCAAGTGTACTAATTTGGCTGTTTCTGCGGATGTTACGTCAAAGAAAAAGCTGCTTGCTCTGGCTGAAATTTTAGGGCCCCAAATTTGCGTTTTCAAAACACATATCGATATGATTGAAGATTTTGATGAGGGGCTCATAACTGATTTGCAAGCGCTTGCCGAAAAACATTCTTTCCTCATATTTGAAGACCGCAAATTTGCTGATATCGGCAATACTGTACAGAGCCAATATGGAAAGGGGATCTATAAGATTTCCCAATGGGCGCATATTACCAACGCCCATCCATTGCCGGGGCCCGGCATTATCCAGGGACTTAAAGCAGAAGGCTTGCCCCGCGGAAGGGGCCTTCTTTTATTGGCTGAAATGAGTTCTGCAGGCAATTTATGTACTCCGGCCTATCAAGATGCTACTCTCAAGATGGCAGAAGCACATGCTGATTTTGTGATCGGCTTGGTTTCGCAAAGAAAAATCAGTGGAAATCCCGAATTTATTCATTTCACACCGGGCGTGCACCTTTCAAAGGAGGGGGATTCCCTGGGCCAACAATATCATAGCCCTGAATCTGCCATCGGAGTCCAGGGCAGCGATGTCATTATCGTGGGCCGCGGCATTTTGCAAGATTCCGAGCCATTATCTGCAGCTTGCCGCTATCGCAACGCCGGATGGAATGCTTACCTAAAGCGCCTTCAGATAGGAATCTTGTTCATCTGTTTATTCTTCGCACATGCATTCGGATATGCCAAATCGGATGATTCCCCGCCAAAAAAAGAGGAGTCTACCTCTAAAAAGGAGGAATCTCCTCCAAAAATTGGAAATTTTTCACTGCCCTCCTCTCAGCAGCCGACCCCGTTGCTTAGCTTTGGTGAAAAAGTTTTGGATAAAGGCCAAGTGCAGTTATATTTTTATGCCGATGAATTCAAAGGAAATGCGAATTATAAAACTGACATGTTAGCGACTCTGATCTATGGAATCACAGACCAACTCTCTATCCTTTTAAATCTGCCGGCGGCTCCGAGAAATAAAGACCACAAAGACCATTCTTATGGTTGGCAAGATATTTTCCCGCAGCTTGAATATGCTTTTTATGTTAGGAAAGATTCTTGGCATACAGATCAGGCTACCGTTGTCTTGAACATGACTTTTCCGACAGGATCCACCCACAAAATTCCTCCTACAGGTTTTGGTTCGCCCAGCTTCTTCCTTGGGACAACTTTTAATCGAACAACCATTGATTGGGTATTTTTTGCTTCAGCAGGCGGCCTTTTCACGACTTCTTATCACAGCACTAAATTCGGTAATCAATGCCTGTATGAATGCGGGATTGCAAGATGTCTATGGACCCCGCCTGGCTGGATTTTTGCGGGGCTTCTAGAATTCGATGGCCAATACACCTGTAAACACAGAATCAGGGGAGCGATCGACCCAAATACTGGCGGCAATTTAATATTTATCACGCCTTCTATTTGGATTTCATCTAAAAATTTAATTTTACAATTAGGGGCTGGGCCAATTTTTGCGCACTTAAATGGAAAACAATCCAAACAACACTATTCGATAGATTTTAATTTGGGATGGACTTTTTGAAGGAAAAAAGACCTTGCTTTATTTCTAAGTTTTCACTACATTAACAGCGTGGCTTGTAAAGAGATTGTTTAAACACAATTAAGAGCGATGGCACTGACAAATGACTATTGCAATAGATTTAACAGCTGAAGCCAAGCCCAAAACACTAGGGAGAGGCCGAATTCCACCGGCATCGGTGAATATGAGTAGAGTTGCCTCCATTATTCTTGGAGGCGGCCAAGGCACACGCCTTTACCCCTTAACCAAAACTCGATGCAAACCCGCCATCAATTTCGGAGGCAAATATCGCCTGATTGATGTGCCCATTTCCAATGCTTATAATTCAGGCTGTTCCAGTATTTACGTACTGACCCAATTTTTCTCTTCTTCCATCCATCAACATATTTTGAAAACCTATCATCGCGGCAGTTTTACGAAGGGGTTTATAGATCTTTTGCCGGCTGAACAAAAGCTGACTGATAGCAATTGGTTTCAGGGGACTGCTGATGCGGTCCGCCGTAGTATAGACTATATTATTGAAGCGCCGGTGGATTATTTCCTGATCCTTTCAGGAGATCAACTCTACAATATAAACTTTCAAAAGATGGTAAAATTCGCCTTGGAGAAAGACGCGGATTTAGTAATCGGGGCTTTGCCCGTGGACGAAAATGAAGCAAAGCGGATGGGCCTCCTCAAACTTGATGTCCGTGGATATGTCCGGGAATTTAGCGAAAAGCCAAAAGAAAAACGCGTTTTAGATAAGTTAAAGCTTAGCCAGTCTGCCTTAGAAAAGTTAAGTAGCAGGCAGCAAAAGCCTTATTTGGGATCCATGGGGATCTATCTTTTCAAGCGAAAAGCCTTGTTTGACCTGCTTAATCACGATTTGCGCGAGGATTTTGGAAAACACCTCATCCCTACGATAGTCTCGAAAGGAAATGTAACGGCTTATATTCATGATGGATACTGGGAAGATATTGGGACGATTGAGTCTTTTTACAAAGCCAATATTGCTTTGACACAACCCAATCCTGAGTTTAATTGTTATGATGAAGCCAATCCCATTTTGGCAGCTCCGCTCACTCTGCCTCCGTCCAAAATTCGAGGTTCCCAAGTTAGCCATTCAATCATTTGTGAAGGTGCAATCATCGAAGCAGCCGAAGTTTCCAATAGCATATTAGGCCCTCAAACGATTGTTGGCCCAGGAAGCATTATCAGAGATTCTTATGTCATGGGCAATGAATTCTATTCCCGTCCCATTGTTACTGAAAGTCTCCCAGAAGAACTACAGATCGGCGAAAATTGCGAGATTCGCAATGCGATCATCGACAAGAATGTTTACATTGGAAAAGGGGTTAAGCTCATCAATAAAAACAAACTTGTCAATTACGATGGGGACAATATCTATATCCGCGATGGCATTATTGTTGTTCCGCGAGGAACAGCTATTCCATCCGGCTTTATTTTATAACACCATAAAATCATAGAGACTTAGGTGGGCAAGTTTAACGTTTGGGCGATTGCCGATTTGCATCTTGCTTTTGGCGATCCGGAGAAATCCATGGATGCTTTTGGCGAGCCATGGATTGGTTATACCGAAAAAATCCAAAAGAATTGGCTGGAATGCGTGCAAAAAGAGGATCTGGTGCTTATTCCGGGAGATATTTCCTGGGCAATGCATCCTGAAGTTGCGCGCTTGGATTTAGAATGGATCGACCGATTGCCAGGCACTAAAGTTATCCTAAGAGGGAACCATGACTACTGGTGGACTTCGTTAAGCAAGATCGAAAAAATCATGCCTCCTTCTCTGCATATCATCCAAAACAATGCTTTTGACTGGCAGGGTGTAAGCATCGCCGGCACACGCTTATGGGATTCTGAAGAGTACAATTTTCATCAATATATTGACTATCACGAGAATCCTCGCGCAAAAAAACTTGTTGAGCAGGACTTAGGCGAGGGGCAAACCGAGAAGATTTTCCAGAGGGAATTGGGGCGGCTGGAAATGAGCTTAAAATGTCTTTCGAAAGACGCGGAATTGCGCATTGCAATGACCCACTATCCTCCTATTGGGGCTGACATGGGGGGTTCTCAAGTTTCGGAGCTTTTAGAAAAGTATCGGGTGAATATTTGTGTTTTCGGGCATTTGCATAATGTCAAGGGCGGGAGCTTGCGTTTTGGGGTGAGAAATGGCATTCATTACCATCTTGTCTCTTGCGATTATCTGCATTTCAGGCCGCTTATAGTCAGAAGTTAGAAGC
>Ga0206882_1076_pt1 | contig 20009 bp, 14 predicted proteins | sample Alteio_BWOrgCont_4_FD_152908 | JGI IMG/M metagenome (GOLD analysis project Ga0206882, IMG submission 152908) | Enriched cells from forest soil in Barre Woods Harvard Forest LTER site, Petersham, Massachusetts, United States -... | ecosystem: Environmental > Terrestrial > Soil > Temperate forest > O...
CATTTTGGCTATGCGTTCTTCCAGAGTTTCGGTGGTTAAGCGCTCACGGCCCAGGCTGTCAACCATAATGGGGAAGGCAAACGGTGTAGGGCGTTCAATGGTTTTGAGGATGATGCTTTGCTTTTCTATGCGCTGTAGCGCGGCGCGCAGCCGGAACTCTTCCAACTGGAAAGCCAATGCTTCGTTGTAAGCCTGGCGCACCAGTAAATTATCCGGCTCATATTCATTAAAAACCTCGAATAATAATGACGAGGATGCCTGTAAATGCTTGTTTTTTACCGGCTGACCGGGATAGCCCGTAAACACCAACCCGCCGATATGCGCGATGTCCCTGAAACGCCGCCGCGCCATTTCGTTGGCATTCAGGCTATGCTGTATATCTTCCAGCAGATTATCAATCGAAAAGAAAGCAGCATCTTCCAGCGCTGTTTCAATAGGTATATCCTCATCAGTTAATAGCTCAAACCCGTAATCATTCATGGCGATGGAAAAGCTGGCGGGCTTTATTTTGGAAATGCGGTAAGCCAGTAAAGATGCCATCCCTTCATGCACCAGCCGCCCTTCAAACGGGTAAAATATCAAATGATGCCCCTCGGTCGATTTAAAAGATTCTATCAAAAACTCGTGGCTTTGCGGTAAATGTGATAACCGCGACTGCAACTCAAACAATGGCTTTAAGGCTATCACTTCCTCATCCTTTTCTATACCATGGGCTACCTCGTCCAGCTTCTCCCTGAACATAGCTGATAGTTGCGATGATAACGGCATGCGACCGCCGCCCCAACTCGGTATAATGCCCTTGGTGGCCTTTGATTTGATAACATAAGCGCTCATTTCCTTTACCCTTACAAATTCCAAACTCCGCCCCGCGAACCAAAACACATTGCCCGGTTTTAATTTGGAGATGAACGATTCTTCAATCGTTCCCAGGCTGCCGCCGCTTAACCATTTAACGCGTATACTCAGATCGCTGGTAATAGTACCGATGCTTAGCCGGTGGCGCATGGCAACGCGGCGGTTGTTTACTTTATACAAGCCGTCCGCTACTTCAACCTTTAAAAACTCATCATACTGTGCCAGCGTTTTGCCGCCGTTGGTTATAAAATCAAGCAGTTGGTTAAACTCGTTGCGGGTGAGGTCGGCAAAAGCGTAGGTGGTTTTCACTTCGTTAAACAATTCATTGGCCCTGAAACCATCCGACACAGCAAGCGTCACCATATACTGTATCAGTACATCTATCGTCAGCAGCATTGGGTCGCGACTTTCAAAAATGCCGCGTTTAATGGCTTCTTTTAAGGCAGCGCCTTCTAACAATTCCATTGAATGCGTAGGCACAAAATACGCTTTGGATACCGCGCCGGGATGGTGCCCGCTCCTGCCCGCACGTTGCATAAACCGGGCTACCCCTTTCGGGCTGCCCACCTGCACAACCGTATCCACTGGGCGAAAATCGACCCCCAAATCCAAACTTGAAGTGCATACCACTACCTTTAGCGCTTCGGCATGTAAAGCCTGCTCTACCCAGTTGCGCAGTTCATTATCCAGCGATCCGTGGTGCATAGCCATAATGCCTGCATATTCGGGGTAATTATTTAAAATGGCATGGTACCATATCTCCGACTGCGACCGGGTATTGGTAAATATTAGCGTGGTTTTGCTTTTGGCCACGATCTTCATCACTTCGGGCAGCAGCTTTAACCCAATATGGCCCGACCATGAGTAATTCTCTACATTCTCCGGGATAATAGATTTGATCAGCAGCTTCTTCTCCAGATTAGCCCGCACCATCTTTACACTTTCAGCCGGGAAATCGTTGCCCAACAAAACTTCCGCAGCTTGCTCTAAATTGCCAATGGTAGCGCTTATACCCCAGATTTTGAGGTGGTGAGTAGTGAGTGGTGAGTAGTGAGTAGTGCCTATCTGTTCGTCTTGGCTCTTGATTCTTGGCTCTTGATTCTGCAAGGCCTTAAGCCTGGACAGCCCCAACTCTACCTGTACCCCGCGCTTGGTGCCTAATAACTCATGCCATTCGTCAATTACTACTACCTGTAGGGATTTGAATATCGCGGGATACTCTTTTTGGGCCAGCATCAGGTGCAGGCTTTCGGGGGTGGTTAATAATACTTCGGGCAGCTTTTTCTTTAGGGCAGCTTTTTCGGCGGCAGGGGTATCTCCTGTACGGGTTGCTATTTTCCAGGGGATTTGCAGGTCATCACAAACCTCCTGCATAGCTTTTTTAATATCGTTGGTAAGGGCGCGCAACGGGGTTATCCATAACATTTGCAGGCCGTTGTTTTGCTGTGTTTTATAGTTGGGGTGCCGGTTTATAAAATCAGCCAAAAAAGGCAGGAACAGGGCAAAGGTTTTACCGCTGCCGGTGGGCGCGTTGAGCAAGCCCGAAAACCCGGCAAGGTAGGTTTCCTCCATCTCGTGCTGAAACGGAAATTGCTGCCAGTTTTTTTGTTTGTACCATTGACGGATGATTTGCTGCTCTGGGGTTATCATGCTGATAATATACAACGTAAAATGCAATAAGTTATATAATACAATAATTTTGTATAACCACAGTTCGTTAGTAATTTTAAAACATGATACAGATACAGGAAATATTAGAATTGAGTGTGGAGGAGCGTATTTCAATGATCGGGAAGATATGGGATAGCATAGATCATGATGGCATCCAGATTTCTGACGCGCAGGAACTGGATACAAGATTAGCCCGTTATAAAAAAAGGGAAACTACTTTTTTTAGCAGGGACGATACAATTTTATGTCCGGAATAAATTTAAAATCTTTCAGGTTATAAGTAAACAATTCAATATCGTTAACTACGCTCATTGCTCCGATAATGGCATCTGGGATTTGCAGGTTGTGGGATAACTTGAATTTATTAACCAATTCGATAGCGTGTTTTGACACTTCTTCGTTAATGTGGAGAACGTTATATTGCTTTATTTTTGCCTGCATGTCCGTCATTTCTTTTTTATACTGCATGCCGCGATATAATTCCATGACTGATATGGATGTTATCAAAACATTATTGCTGCCAATTAATTCAAGTTCATCAACTGTTGGCCGGAGGTTTTTAAATAGAGAAATAAAGATATTTGTATCACAAATTACAAAGCTCAAATCCTATCCCCCCAGGCATCTTTGCGTAATTGTTCTAAACTAATATCCCTGCCTTCCCAAATACCGGCCAATGCGGTTACATCAGGGTTTTTGGCAAAGGTTATAGGCGGTTTAGTTAATGGTTGGTCATTATTCGGCAAAACACTTTTTTTCGGCTTTTCAATGCTTATATCAAATACCTTGGCCAGGTCATATAAAGCCTTTAAAACCTTTTCACTTTTGTATTTTATAAGTACTTCCGGCATGCTGTTATAATTTATATACAAATGTAATCATATCCTGATCAATTCCCCGTAAAGCCTTTTCGGTAACATATGAATAATAACTCCCCTATTTCTTCTCCTCCTTAACCGGCAATAAAATAAGCTTGATCAAATTGGTACCGCTTAAAAATTTATTGGCGGTCGCTTTCGTACTTTCTACGGTTACATCGTTCAAACTTTGTATACGTGGTATGATCCTGTCGGGGTCATCGCCGTCCTGGTCGGACGAGGCCAGGTAGCCTGCCCAAAAATAATTTTGCTTTAGCTGTTTTTGAATAGCCTGCGATTGCGTAATAGCAAATACTTTGATACTGGTGGTATCGGCGCCATTTTGCTTTATTTTGCCTATCTCATCCATTATATCGCTGGTTAGCTTATCCACATCAGCCGGGGCGCATAAAAAAGAGATAGTGGCCTTATACCTGCTTTCGGGTATCTTAACATAGTTTATCCCGGCGATAAGCGAATAAGCCCCGCTTGTTTTTTCGGGCAGGCGGGTTAACAGCCTGCGGTTTAAAATATCTTCCAGTGCATCCAACTGTATATTGGCGCTTTCGTTATAATCGTAAGCGCCGCTAAATATCAGTTCGACCGTAGCTTTGTCGCTGGTGCCTTTATATATGGTGCGGGTAACCTGCCCGGCCATTGGATGGATACCGATTTTTCTATAGGTTTCTTTTTTATAGTTTGACGGCAGCGAACCCAGGTAGGTTTCAATAAAGGGTATGATCTGCTCGTTGGTAAAGCTTCCTACAAACGTAAATGTAAAGTTGCTCGCGTCGGCAAACCTTGCTTTATAAAAATCATAAGCCTTATCTAAGCTGGCGGCGTTTAACTGGTCGAGCGTAGCCGGCAGGGCCCTTGGGTTACGGTTGCTCATTACCGCGGTAACACTATCCTGGAAAACGCTTCCGGGGTTGGCGCCCCGGCTGGCAAGCATTGATTTTGTCTGGGCCATTGTAGCCTGCCATGTTTCGGCATCTTTGCGCGGCTGGGTAAAATATAAATACAACAACTGCATTGCTGTTTCAAAGTCGACGGCTGAGGAGTTTCCGGATATGCCCTGTACTGTTTCGCTGATATAAGGCGATATATTTACCTGCTTGCCCTGTAGCTTAATATTTAGCTGCGATTGGTCAAGCCTGGCCACACCGCTGTTGCTTATTACCCCGGCTGCCATATTTGCCGAAACGAAATCGGCATCGCTTGCCAGTGATGTACCGCCAAAGCTATACCCGCTTATCAGCACCTGGTTGTTTTGGAATTTTGTTGGCTTTAATATCACCTTTAAGCCATTTTTAAGCACAAGCCGTGTTACATTGATCGTGCTGTCATCTTTTTGGCTTACCACCTTGCCGGGTGCAGGTATGGTGGCCAGTAACGGCTCGGTATTAACAGCATCATTGTATGGTGTCGCGGTTTTGGCGGCCTCGGCCATCCAATCCAGCAAGGTTTTTTCAGTTGGTTGCTTGTCTTTCTCCGCTTCGGGCGCGGCTATAATTATTGCCCGGTTTTGGTCGGTGATCAATTTGCCGGCTAACGCGAGCATTTCGGTTGTGGTTATTTTGCCAATATTATTCAGGTAATAGTTGTATGAATAATCAATTCCGGGTATGGCAGCGCCGGTTGTAAAATTTTGCAGGTATTGGCCCAGGAAGGCAGATGAATTGGCCTTATCGCGCGCCGCATAAATATTGCCCATTTGCTGCAACGCGTTTTGCTTGGCGCGTTCCAGTTCGGTAACGGTAAAGCCAAATTTCTTTGCACGCTCAATTTCATTAGTTATCGCCTTTACAGCCGCTTCCAGTCCACCCGGTTTTGCTTCAACAAGCGCCGAAAACGCGTCCTGCCGCCCGGCAAACCCGCCATAATTGGCCTGTGCATAAACAAACGGCGGATTACGTTCTGACGCTGTTTCGCTGATGCGGCTATTGAGCATTTGATTAAACAGGCTGATCCTGATATCCTGCAGCATATCAGCAGGCGACTTGATAACAGTTTGCGGATGCCTTGCTATGATCTGGACCGCGGTATAATTCAAAGCCTTGTCTGTCGCTACTTTTACAACGGTTCCTAATGAGGGCGGTACTGAATATTGGGGGCGCGGTTTTTCGGGCACCGGGTTTTTTAACGGACCGAAATAAATTTTAATCAGTTCGGCCACATCTCTCGGGTTAACGTCGCCAACAACTATTACTGCCTGCAAGTCGGGGCGGTACCAGTCATGGTAAAAGCCTTTGGCCGCCGCGGCGGTAAATGTTTTTATAGCTTCCGCATTGCCAATGGGCATATGCCGCGCATATTGCGAGTTATTCATTAAAACAGGATAGGTTTGCTTTTGCAGGTTTTGTTGCTGAGTTAAAGGCTGCTGTATTTCCTGCAAAATGGTTGCTTTTTCCTTATCTGTCTCTGCCGCGTCAAAAGTAGCATAGCCCGCAATATTGGCTAATATATTAAACCCTTTTTCAAATACCTTCATCGTGTCTACCGGCACAGCTAACTGGAAGATGGTTTCGTCATATGAAGTGTTGCCGTTTACATCGGGATTAAATTTAGCGCCCGGTTTTGTTAAAAATGTCGTTATGTCGGTTTTAGAGAAATCTTTAGTGCCGTCAAAAACCATTCGCTGTACAAAATGTGCCATACCTTGCTGGGCATCGGTTTCTAATACAGAGCCCGCTTTGGTTACCAGGAATATATAGGCCAGGTTTTTAGGGTTGCTGTTCGGGCGGATATAATAAGTTAAACCATTAGCCAGTTTACCAACGGTTAACGCAGGGTCGATAGGTAATAATACAGGTTTTGGCTGCGGGGTAGCCGCTGCCGGCTTGGCTTTGGCAGTTGTAGTTGAAGCAGGTTTTTTAACCTGTGCAAAAGCCATGCTTGTAATAATGGTTAAGGCTACAGTCCCTGTAAAAATGGTTTTTTTAAAATTCATTGTTTAATTTAAAAATATCGCACTAAGATGCAAAAACGAAACGGGTAGTTAAAAATTGTTTGATGAGGCTGTCATACCTTTATAATTATTTTGCGAAGATACAATATCCACATCAACACCCAAATAAGCAATACCAAAGTTATCGCAGAAGCTAAAGAGGCGTTAAACGGCGAAAAATAAGGCGCGAAAGCCAATTGATAAATAGATGAACCTCCGATTTTGATCTTATTCATATAATGCGGAATAAAATCAGACAGTACATAAGCCGTAATGGCATTAACCCCAAAGGCTACAAAGGGCGCGGCAAACCTGTTCCATCCTTTTACATCTATCAGCCAGTAGCAAAATGCCAAACCAATAGTGGCCCATCCACCGGTATACAGCACGTATGAGCTTGACCATAAGGCTTTGTTGATAGGAAAGAATAATCCCCATATTAATCCAAGCGCTACCGCGACTACGCCGTAAATAAGCATCCATTTAATTTTAACGATATCCTCTTTATCTTTTCGTTTTAGCCAGGTCCCAACCCTTATGCCAAATAAGCCGGTGGCAATAGCAGGCAATGTCCCCAATAACCCTTCGGGGTCCCAGGTATGCGATTCGGCCCAGAGGTGGTTGGTTGAAAACACCACCCTGTCTAACCAGGCACCCATATTGGTCGCGGGATCTAAGCTGGGATGGCCGGTATCGGGCACCGGAACAAATACCATTAGTATATAATAACCAATTAACAGGATTGCAAACAGCCAGTCGCGGATTTTTTGAGAGGTTTTGATATAAAGCACCGCGCAAATAAAATAAACCACACCAATGCGCTGCAATACGCCTGGAAACCGCAGGTGTTCAAACCCATGAAAGGTAATTTGTTTGATCAAACTGATAACAATCAATATAACCGCACGGCGCAAAGCAGACCAAATCATTTTGGCATGATTAGCCGGATCAGTAATTTTGCTTTCCATAGCGTAAACAATCGATACGCCGACAATGAACAGGAAAAAAGGGAATACAAGGTCGGTAGGTGTACACCCGTTCCATACCGAATGTTCCAAAGGCGGATAAATATGGCCCCAATCGCCGGGGTTATTGACGAGGATCATAGCAGCTACGGTTACACCGCGAAAAACGTCTAATGACAGTAGGCGTGGTTTGGTTAATTTATCCATGATTTTGCTTCGTGCTAATTGTCTGAACCATGATTTATAGGATTTAAGGATAGCCAGGATTCCTATCGCTAAATCTATTAAAAATAATCATGCTAATCTTTAAATCCTATAAATCATGGTTCAGACAAAATAATGATCAATACTTGTATTGTACAAAAGCTTCCATCGCCGCGTATTCAGCAAGACCTAATTTATCATATTGTTCCGCCGTTTCACGGTTCCTGTCTTCCGCCCGCACCCAAAACTCTCTTGCATCATCACCGGGAAAAACAGGTCTGTCCTTTTGGGACTGGTGTTTAAATATCGCGCTGCGTTTTCTTAATACTTCCTGTGGCGACAGGGGTACGGCCATCTCTATTTCGTAGACATTGAACTCCTGCCATGCGCCGCGGTACATCCACAGGCGGCAGTCTTTTACCCATGCTTCGGTTTGTTTTAATCGTTGCAGGGCTTTAAGGATGATGTTGAAACATACCACATGCGTGCCATGCGGGTCGGCAAAATCGCCTGCCGCGAAAACCTGGTGGGGTTTTACCTGTTGCAGCAGGTCGACGGTCATTTGCACATCAATGTCTGTAACCGGGTTTTTGACCACTTTGCCCGTTTCATAAAATGGCAAAGCCATAAAATGGATATGATCATCCTTTAAACCAGCATAACGCGCGCCGGATATGGCCTCTGTTTTACGGATAAAGCCTTTAACCGCGCTAACCTCGTGCGTATCTACCTGGTTAGGTTGTTTGCGGGCAAAAAAAGCCCTCATATCATCATGAATATTTTTTAAATGGGCGCTGTCATCACCAATACTTTTGTTAAAATCAATTGCAAATTCCATGTAACGCAATACGTCGTCATCCCATACCGCCGTATTGCCCGATGTTTGGTAGGCCACATGCACATCATGCCCCTGGTCGACTAAGCGGATAAAGGTGCCGCCCATTGATATCACATCATCATCCGGGTGGGGCGAAAAGATAATTACCCGTTTTTGGGCAGGCAGGGCGCGTTCGGGCCGCTGACTGTCGTCGGCGCCCGGCTTACCGCCCGGCCAGCCGGTTATGGTATGCTGTACCTGGTTAAATATGTCAATGTTGATTTGATAAACCGGGCCCTGTTCGGTGGCTAACTGGGCCATGCCGTTGTTGTTATAATCTTCTTCTACCAGCTTTAATATCGGTTTGTTTACCTTGCCGGACAGCCAGGTTACGGCTTTTTTCTTCAATAAATTATCCCAAATACAATCTTTTACCAGCCACGGAGTATCAAAACGGGTAAGTTCAGATGCCGCGTCTTCATCCAGCACAAATTCTACCTTGTCTGATAGCTGTAAATAAGTGGCGGGTACCTCGCCCGACATTTCACCCTCAACCGCTTTTTTAATGATGGGCGCTTTCTTCCTGCTCCAGGCCATCAAAATAATTTCGCGCGCCTTAAATATGGTGCCTATACCCATCGTAATGGCTTTGGTAGCCACATTTTGCTTGCCGCCAAAATCACGCGCGGCATCGCCGCGGGTAAGGTCATCCAATGTTACCAGGCGGGTGCCCGAATTTGGCGCCGACCCCGGCTCATTAAAGCCGATATGCCCGGTACGGCCAATACCCAATATTTGCAGGTCAAGACCGCCCGCTTCTTCAATTTGTTTTTCGTAATTGAGGCAAAAAGCGGCAATTTCATCGGGTGGCAAGGTGCCATCAGGTATATGCACGTTGGCCGGATCGATATCCACCAGGCTAAACAAATGCTGGTTCATGAAAGTAACGTAGCTTTGCGGTGCTGTTGGCTGCATGGGGTAATATTCATCCAGATTAAAGGTGATGACATTTTTGAAACTCAACCCCTCCTCGTTGTGCAACCGCACCAGTTCGGCATATACGCCGATAGGCGTAACGCCTGTGGCCAGGCCCAATACAACTTTCTCTTTTTTTGCTTGTTTCGCATGTATTAAAGCAGCAATCCTGCCTGCAACTGCCACTGCCGCTGCTACTGAACCGGCGTAAACGGTAACCGGCAGCTTCTCATACCGGGTCTCTTCTAATAAATTTAATCGGGCCATAATGTTAGGTGTATAAATTGGCTACAGCAAATATCCCGGTTATAATTTAACTTTTGTGCATGGTGGTGTAAAATAAGATAGAGTTTTGGAAGTAATGCGCACTTTGTCAAGCGGCAAACGAATCAGAAAGATGGATAGTGTCAAACGTCTATTACTCCTGCGCAGAAAACTTAAAGATTAGCCTGGTATTTTGTGCTCCGGCCGCCAGCGGGGCCTAAAAGTATTAGCGCACCTTTTTCTAACAGGTCCTGCAGATCTCTTGTAGCTGTAGCTTTTGATACTTTGGTTAATGAACCATATTTACCCGCATTTATACCACTTTCAAAACCTGCCGGGCCTTCCTCTAATACCCGCTTCATTACTTTTAATTGACGCTCGTTAAATTGGTCTTTAAACCGGTCAAAGAACTTTGTTTTTTTCAATGTAAAATTAATTTGTTCTTCAGCAAAACTTTGCGCTTCGAGTGTCATGCGCACAAAATAGCCGACCCACTGCGTGATGTCATTCGCTTTTTGTGCAGTTTCAAGGGCATTGTAGTAATCTTTTTTATGGGCTTCAATTGTTGCCGACAAACTTAAAAAAGTTGGATAGCCGATACCCTGTGATAAAGCCTTTTCAGCAATGGCACGGCCTATACGGCCATTACCATCTTCAAAAGGATGTATAGATTCAAAATAAAGATGGGCTATGGCCGCCCTCACAACCGCTTTTTTAATTTCCTGTTTCCCACCGGGGCCGGTTAAATTAAACCAGGTAATAAATTGTTCCATTTCCTGTGGAATACGTTCTGATGGCGGCGCTTCAAAATGTACTTTTTCTTTCCCGATGGCACCTGAAACAATTTGCATCGGGTCGGAATGGTCACGCCATTCGCCAACTTTAATTTTTGTGCTTGTGCCCAACAACATTTTATGCCAGGCAAATAATTGCTCTTTAGTCATTGTATTTAGCCACGTGTCGCGCATATCGATCATCAACTCGCTTACCCCGGCTGCTTTTTTATCCAATACCGGGTCGGTGGGTTTATTCAGGTGCAGGTTATTCCTGATGGATGACATCACATCCTTACGGCTAAAATACTCTCCCTCTATTTCAGAAGTTTTAATAGCTTCTGCCACCATTATTTCAATGATCGCTTCCATTCTGGCATCTTCAGGCAGGGCTCTTAAAATACCGCTAACATGCCCGCTTTTTTCAGCGAATAAAAGTAGTTCATCTTCTATTCCTGAAAGATCAAAGGTAAAATTTGGCCAGTCTTTTTGTTGCCAGTTATATGTCATGAGCCGGTTATTGAAACTATTCGGCTCAAATATAATAAAAATATGAGCCGAATAGTACATTTATTCGGCTCATCCCGCAGGGATCATCTATCGGAGCCCTCTTGCCGGAAATAATTAAAAAGTCAAATTGTTTAACATCTGCGCTATCCTGGAGTCGGCAGGGGCCCAGGCTTTTCCCTTTTCTACCCAAATGGTATAATTTTCTTTGTCTTTTTTCTGGTTGCGGTAAGCAAGGGCAATCATAAAGGCTAACTGGGCTTTCTGTTCCACTTGTTTTTGAGGGGTTATATCTATAGCTGTGGTATAGGCTTTTATGGCGCTGTCAAAGTCGTTAGCCGTCAAATAAACACCGGCCATTTGCATGTAAAGCGTTACATTATCGGGTACATCATTTAAAACAGCTTTTAATGTCGCTATGGCCTTGTCATATTGATGCAGTTGCAGGCTGTAAACATTGGCCAGGTTGTCGGCCATTTCTACCTCGGCAGGTTTATTGTTTATTTTGGCTATACTTATGCCGTTATTGTAAACGCGTACTGCGCTGTCCGCATTGTTACCCATCATATAGGCATAACCCAGTTCGCGGTAAAAGATCGCGCTATCTGGCGCGTAGGCTATGGCGGCGTTTAACACTTCAATGGCCTTTGGGTATTGCTGTAGCTCGTTATAGGCATAGGTAAGCTCAAATTCCAGCCCGGTGGCATGGGGCTCGGTTTTATACGCACTTTCCAGGTATTCCAGCGCTTTTTTAGGCACCCCCAGCGAATTAATGTGTTTACCCTCTAATACCTGCATAGCAACGCTACCTTTTTCGGGAAGGTCGCGCTTGTAAGCGGCAAGCCATTCGGGAACGAGGTTTACATTCAGGTCGGCCAGCATACTATCGGGTATGGCGGCAATCAATTGTGTATTGGGGGCAAAAAGAATTTTAACCTGCGCTATTTTTGGGAGATCAGTCAGGTCGCGAAAGGCGTGTCCTTTGTCGTCCAGTTGAAAAGAACCCTCCATGTGAATGGTAAACCCTTCCCGCGCATCCATATAAACATAGCCAAAGGGAAACCTGTTTTGATTGTTTTTGGGGAACGCGGCCCAATGATCCTCCAGGTCATTGGCATGGCTGATAAAATTAAGGTTGCCATAGGCCGTATGCTGGCTAACTAAAAACACGATGACGTTTTGCGCATGTACGCACAACCCGCAGCCGGCCATTAAAAGTATCAGCAAATATTTCACTGCCAAAATGATATAGTATTACAGGTTTAACAAATATAAGATTTAGAATGATATTTGAATTCGCAAATGGTAATCGATTACATAAATGTCATTTTAAAACAAACCATCCTAAATAAATCAATAAACCCCTATATTCGGGCGGAAATTTAAAGCATCGGTCAAATGAAAATTTACAACACCACCCAGGGCATTATTATTGATGATAACGGGCAATTTTTTTTGGCCGAAGAAGTAAACTGGGATGAATTTATCAACCGTCAAAACCTTTTTGAAGCGATAAGCGACGAAATACCAGAGCTGGAGGCCGACCCCAAATTGGAAGATGTTGTAATGACCGATTTGATGCCCCCCATTTCAAGCCAGGAAGTCTGGGCGTCTGGTGTTACTTATTTCCGTAGCCGCGAGGCAAGGATAGAAGAGTCGAAGGATGCCAAAGGCGGCGATTTTTACGCACGTGTTTACGATGCGGAACGGCCGGAGCTGTTTTTTAAAGCCCCCGCCTACCGCGTGGTTGGTTCGGGCGATGAGGTGCGTATCCGCAAAGATTCAAAATGGAACGTGCCTGAGCCGGAACTGACGCTATTTATCTGCTCGGCAGGAACAATAGAAGGTTATACCATCGGTAATGATATGTCTTCGCGGGATATTGAGGGCGAAAACCCGCTTTATTTGCCGCAGGCAAAATCATATAACGGGTCGGCGGCTATTGGGCCATGTTTATATGTTGCCGAAACGCCGATTGACCCGGATACCAAGATCAGTATTGAGATAATAAGAGATTCGGCGGTTGTTTTCGCGGATAAAATATCCATCAACCAAATGAAACGCAAGCATACCGACCTCGTTTCTTATTTATTCAGGGAGATGGATTTCCCGTACGGCACTTTTTTAATGACAGGTACGGGGATTATCCCTGCCGATAATTTCACCTTAGCAATTGGCGACGAAGTTAAAATTACAATCGAGGGGATAGGCACCCTTATCAATACAGTAACATCATGACAGACGGAAAACAAATTATAGGCTTCGGGCAATCAGCCGAAGGCGTAGATACTTTTAACTCGGTTAACCCTGCAACAAATGAAGTGGTAGGGGTATTTCATAAGGCCACACCTGCTGAAGTGGAAAAGGCGGTCGCGAAAGCTGCCGCAGCATTCCAAATTTACCGCAAAAAATCCGGTGCAGAAAAGGCCGCGTTTTTAGAAGCAGCCGCATCAGAAATTGAAGCATTGGGCGATGAATTGGTTACCATTTGCTGTACCGAAAGCGCATTACCAAAAGGCCGCATACAAGGCGAAATGGGCCGCACTACAGGACAGTTGAGAATGTTTGCCAACTTATTAAAAGAAGGCTCATGGCTTGATGCACGTATTGAAACCGCCAACCCCGAACGTACACCTGTACCAAAACCCGATATCCGTTTTATGCAAATTCCCTTAGGGCCGGTCGTAGTTTTTGGGGCGAGTAATTTCCCATTGGCATTTTCGGCAGCGGGTGGCGATACCGCCTCGGCGCTGGCCGCAGGTTGTACGGTTGTGGTAAAAGCGCATTCGGCGCACCCCGCTACCGGCGAAATGGTTGGCAAGGCCATCCAAAAAGCAGCCAAAGCAACCGGTATGCCTGATGGTGTTTTCTCCTTATTACATGGCGATGGAAGAACAGTAGGAATGCAATTGGTTACAAATCCCGAAGTAAAGGCTGTCGGTTTTACAGGTTCTTTTAGTGGCGGCAAGGCTTTGTATGACGCAGCCGTGCGCAGGGAAGTGCCTATCCCGGTTTATGCTGAAATGGGCAGCACCAACCCGGTGTTTATATTGCCTGAAACCTTGGATAAACAGGCGGAAGCCTTTGCCAAAGGATTTTCGGGTTCGGTTACGCTGGGTGTAGGGCAGTTTTGTACCAATCCGGGTATGCTGATCTATGAAGATACCGCAAGCGGGAAAGATTTTACAGATCATTTGGAAGAAGCCTTTAAACAAACCGCAGGTGGTGTAATGCTGGCGGCGAATATCCACAAATCGTATAACGAGGGTGTTAAACACCACTTGGCCGTTGAAGGTGTGGAAACATTAGCCGAAGGGGCTAAATCAGACGCATTGAATACTGCTTCGCCTATTTTGTTTAAAACTAAAAGCAGCGTATTTAATGCAAACCCCGCTTTGGCCGAAGAAATATTTGGCCCGGCAAGTTTAGTGGTTGAAGCAACGTCAAAGGAAGAAATATTAGCGATAGCCCGTAACCTTTCGGGTCATTTGACAGCTACGGTACATGGTACAGAAAAAGATCTGTTAGCTTATAAAGACCTGCTGGATATTTTAGAACAAAAGGTTGGCCGTGTAATTATTAACGCGTTCCCGACCGGGGTTGAAGTTAACAGCGCGATGGTGCATGGCGGCCCGTTCCCGGCTACTACGGATTCACGAAGCACATCGGTAGGAACCGCCGCAATTAACCGGTTTACAAGACCTGTAGCTTACCAGGGATTGCCGCAGGCGCTATTGCCCGATGAACTTAAAAATTCAAATCCGCTGGGTATATGGCGGTTGGTTAATGGTGCGCATAGTAAGGGTGCTATATAATTGCCTCATCCTAAGCCTATGAAAAGACAGGTAGAAAGATTAAAAAGCAAGGCCTTGTGCGATTCCCTCCCTTGGGAGGGTGGGGGGAGGGGTTTCTCAAATATGCATGGCGGCGAAACCCCTCCCTGCCTTTACACACTGGCAGCCGCACCCCTCCCGTGGGGAGGGAATTCGCTCTGTAAATCTTATCTGACAATAAAAGAGCACTATTCTCTAAAAGGCTTTAAAAATTGACAATGGCGCAATATGATTACCTAATAGTTGGCTCGGGATTATACGGTGCAGTCTTTGCCCGCGAAATGACTGACGCGGGTAAAAAATGCCTGGTAATTGATAAAAGGAAACATGCTGGCGGCAATATCTATAATGATGTTGTAGAAAGCATAAACGTACATAAATACGGTCCGCATATTTTTCATACCAATGATAAGCCGATATGGGACTATGTAAATTCATTTGTTGAGTTTAACAATTTTGTTTACTCGCCGTTGGCAAATTTTAAAGGCAAGCTGTACAATCTTCCTTTTAATATGAATACCTTTTACCAGCTATGGCAGGTAAAAACACCGCAGGAAGCCGCCGATAAAATACAGGAACAAGTTGAAGAGTCAGGCATTGTTGATCCGAAAAATTTAGAAGAGCAGGCTATCAGTATGGTAGGCAACGATGTGTATGAAACATTAATAAAAGGCTATACCGAAAAGCAATGGGGGCGAAAGGCTATCGATCTGCCGAAAAGTATTATTAAACGCCTGCCGGTAAGGCTAACCTATAACAACAATTATTTTAATGATAAATACCAGGGTATCCCCATTGGCGGTTATAATAAATTAATTGACGGTCTGCTTAAAGGAATAGAAGTTAGGCTTAATGTGGATTTTTTTGAAAGTCGTGAAGAATTAACGCAACTGGCCGATACCTTAGTTTATACCGGCAAATTAGACGAATTTTATAATTATCAATTCGGCTATTTGGAATATCGCAGCTTAAGGTTTGAGCATGAGGTTTTACCAATCCCTAATTACCAGGGCGTTGCCGCTGTAAATCAAACGGAAAGTGAGGTGCCCTATACCCGTATAATTGAACACAAGCATTTTGAGTTCGGCACGCAGCCTGCAACCGTAATTACCCGTGAATATCCCGAAGAATGGACTCCCGGTAAAGAGGCTTATTATCCTATTAATGACGAGCCTAATGAGCAAAAGCTAAAGCACTACACGGCATTAGCTAAAAACGAGCAAAATGTAATTTTCGGCGGCCGCCTGGCCGAATATAAATATTACGATATGCACCAGGTAATAGGCTCGGCGCTCAAAAAAACACGGGACTTAAAAGCGGCTATTTAAACAGCTCTAAAATAGTAGTATCCTTTACCACATTTGCTTCGGCATCATGGTTGTGAAACTCCTGCATTGATCTTTTATTTTTCGAATCGGCGCGGCCACGGTTTACCTTGTCTGCATACTCTTCCAGCGAACGGCAATAATAATGGTTGACCTGTATTTTATTGATACTTACATCTGCCTGGCTGCCCTCAACCCGTTCAAAGTTTTCATTGACGGCAAAATATCCCTTTTTATAGTTAAAGTGATGGGCATTGCCCGCCTTAGCGACATACTTTGGCTGTACGATGCTTTTGATATGGCGGTTGACATGAAAGTTTTCTTCGGCTTTAAGGGTGTAGCTTTCCCTTTGAGAGAGATTTGTCCTTTTCAGGTGATTACCCGAGCCAAATAATTGCCAGTTGATAACAACGCCTGCATACCCTTCATAATCCTTTAAAAATAGGGGGATATTACCGTGGGTACTTTTGGCAACTATAAATTCATCCATATCTAAAAATGAGATCCAAAGCGAATTGCTACCATAATGTTTAAGGCAATGATCATAGGATGGTACAAGTCGGCTTTTTCCGGGGAAATCTGTTACCGTTACAAATGCTGATAAGCCCGCTTTAGCTATTACCTCCCGTGCAGGAACTTTGCTTTCATTATCATAAATATAAAAATGCTCAACCCCTGCTTTGAGATGATGGTTGACAAATTCAGCCAGGTAATCATCCTCGTCTTTAACAATAACACATACGGTAAGATAATATGTGTTTATAGATTTTTTGGGGGAGAACAGGCGCGAAAAGAAACTCATGGTTATATGCTGGTGTGTGGGCAAAGTTAGCTATAATTGTTTGATTGGATAAAATATCGTGATATGATGCCAGGCAAGCGCGATTGCCTGATACCCGTTTATTTTATGGTTATCTTCTGCACAGCACTCCCCACATTCCCGTTCATATTACTCCCCTCAGTAGTAATGGTATAAGTTGCGGGCTGACCTGCCGCATAAAAAGTTACCGTTGCCTTGCCGTCTTTGTCGGTAGTGATATTAGGTTCCCAATGAATGGTAGTACGTTGGTCAGAAGCAGCCTGGATGGCATTTTTAACCGGGTAGGCCGGGCGATAAAATTGTTTTGGCTGGATAGTAAGAACGGTCTTATATACAACATCAGCCGAGGTTTTCTTTTTAAACGGGCTTTGGCCGTCACGTGTAGTGATCTCGATAAAAGGTACCGGAAAAATTAAGTGGGCTATCTGCCACGCAGGTAAAAGACCCATTTCATAAGCTGACGTATACCCTATTGACATAACTTCTATCCCTTTAATATCATCTGATGTAAGGGAAGTTAATGCCCCCATTATATCATCTGCATGCGAAGCGAGTACACCATTAAATACAAATCCTCCTTCAGGTTGCCCGGTTCCGTCTCCTCCAACTTTAACTAGTGGCTCGGTATTAATAAAATAACCACGGGGGGTTACCCTAAACCCCTTTACCTGCTTTTTCAGCAGTTCCAGCAAGGTTATTTTACCCGTTTTTGCAATATCATGTTCATCAATTACCTGGTCGGCATTACCGGGGCCGTTCAGGTTATGTGAACCGGGGATAACTTTCTTTTCCTTTATCTCTACCTCGTTCAGCATTTTTCCGTTAACCCCCATCAGTTTGTCCAGCTTTTCCGCGTCCCTGATGATAGTATCCGCTATTTTGAGCTTTATGGTATCCACATTAACGTACCAGGGTAATTGCAACCTGTTCTTTGAAAACGAAGGCCATTCCGGCCAGTACCCATAAAAATCTATTCCGTAAGTAGATGAATTACCGGCTGCATTTCTTGCCTTTATAAAAACAACCGGCGATTCAATTTGCAAAAGGCCTTTAAAAGCAAAATTCCCTTTACTGTCTGTTTTGGTATCCATGCTATCAGGCGGTATTTTTAACCGCAATTGTACCTTTGCATTTTTAACCGGGTCGTTAAATAGGTTGGTAACTTTCCCGCTGATGGAAATATCCTGCTGGGCGGCAAAATGAAGCTTCTTTTCAGGCTTCACCAGGTCTTTCCAGTCAAACCCCGTCCAGCCCTGCGTAAGCAACAGATCATCTAATGCCTTTTCATGCCCGGCGAAATAATAATTAGGGTCTTCAATGTTTCCTTTCAAGTCGGAGGCTAACAGGATGTCGGCCACCATGTTTGGATTACCGGTATTATTGTTCAATTGCGGTTCATTGGTAACGCTCATAGAGAAAGTTCCCTGCACAGGGTTACCTTCGCCATCTGTTACCTGCAAATGCAAAGCGATGCTGTCCTGCGGGGTGTAGAAAGGTTTATCAGCGGTAACGCTCAATTGCAGATTATCGTGATGGTCGATATAAACTATGCGCTCATTTAAGGTTTCTAACTGTTGATTTAACAGTGTAAACCGGACAATGCCGCTTGCAAAAGCGCTTTTTGGCGCTTTTAAAGTTTGGGTATTATTGTCCAGTTTTACCCTTGCTGCAAAACATACCAACCCCTTTGACTGGCCGACTATGATATACCTGCCGCTTAACCCAGGTGAAGCGGTTATCTTTACTATGACCGAATCGCTTAGCCCGTTGTTGATCACATTCAATACCGTTCCCGTTGCTTTTATTTCCGGCAGGGGATATTCCTTTTTACTGCCATCGGGCAGGTTGACAACAGCTTTATAATTGAGATTTGCCTGTGGCATAAAGGCAAAGCTGCCCATGCCTTTGTGGGCGGATGTAAAGGATGCTACAACCTCATTTGTACCGGCATTGATGATATTGCCGGATAAGTTCACGCTGTTGCCATCCTCGCCAATGGCTTTAAAGCCGACAACACTGTTTATACCCGCAACTAAATAACCACCTTCGGGCATAAACTGTACATCGGTTTTTTCAGAGCGGTTATAAATAACCGGGAATTTGTAAACCGGGGCATCATCGTCATACGAGCCCCTATGCAGCGAAGCATACACAGGTTCGGGCTTATTACGTACGGTAACAGCCAAATCCAGTTCGCCATTTAATGAGGTTACCTGCGGTTTGTTACGTCTTAATATGGCTTCGTCCTGTTTTACACCTAATAATACCTGCTGATTAGCCACCGGCTTTTTATCGGTACCTGTTAATTGCAAATGCAACTGCGCCGTATTGTCCTTTACCGCCGAATTAAAATTTATCAGCCATTTATCTTTGGTAATATCACTAACAAAGAACTGTTTTTTAAAAACCAAACTCTCATCAAAATTGCGCATCCACCGGGTATAAGCCCGAAGGGTGTAACCGTCTTCGGGAAAGTCCAGGCCGTTTAATGGAATACTTCCCGAACCTAAGCCGTTTGTCACCAGCATTTCCCTGCGCAACCGCACTACGTTGTTTTCATCACTGATCTCGATATAAACTACATTACTTGTTGCCGATGCATGAAGCGTAAAAGCATTCAATAAATAAGCTTTAAACCATAAGGTATCATTCAGGCCATAGGTGTTTTTATCTAATTGCAGGTATAGCTTTTCGGGCTGGTGTAAGGACTGGTATTTACCTGCCATTGCAATAAGGCTGTTCGCAGAGCCATCGTAGGTTTGGGCCTTGCATACCGTTTGAATTAAAATAAATAAGACGAACAGAAAGGCGTTTCTTGTCATTGCAAGCAATAATTGGTTACCAAAGATAAAAATAAATTCATAATAACAACTACTATTTTAGGGAGTGAAATTCAAATTCCATTTTTACCGGATGTTATGACAAAATAGTTGATTTCAACCATTTAAAGCATTCGTTTCAGCCCCCTCTGAATCTCCCCCGGTAGGGGAGACTTTTTGATTACGTGTCAAATCAGTATCTTGTTTGACGATTATGTTAGCCCCAAGCGAAAGTACAGCCTTTTTTTTCTTCCAATATGTAGCCTGTGGGCTGGGCAAGTCTCCCGTACCGGGGGAGATTTAGAGGGGGCTGAAAGTCTGTTGGCAGAAATAGAGAACATTTGCATCCAACGACAATTAAAATTACACTCATTTTA
>Ga0206882_1068_pt1 | contig 19900 bp, 17 predicted proteins | sample Alteio_BWOrgCont_4_FD_152908 | JGI IMG/M metagenome (GOLD analysis project Ga0206882, IMG submission 152908) | Enriched cells from forest soil in Barre Woods Harvard Forest LTER site, Petersham, Massachusetts, United States -... | ecosystem: Environmental > Terrestrial > Soil > Temperate forest > O...
AATAGCCCACAGCGACGCAAGGAGCTGTGGGTGTACACAACAAAAATCAGAGCCCGTAGGGCGACTCAAAATCGAGATTTTACTGCCTCTGATTGTTGATCAAGTAGTAAAGAGAAGAGCCTGTATCGGCAAAAACGCCCACATCCCGCAACCATGCCGACATCCCATAATTCCACTGAGAACACGAGCTATGCGTATAGAAGATATCCAGAGGCATCGAAATCCATATCCCTTTATCGTGATAGAGCTGCCCATTTACGTGGTCATTGCCATTGGTCATGGTATACCAAAAAGAAACTCGCATTCCGCTGGAAAAATAACGGGAAACTTCCAAGCGCGCCCCTAAATCGTTGGCCAAAAACTTCCCCGACATCAGCTTAAATTCCAGCCGCGCATCTTTCCAATCGTAATAAAGATCGAAAAAGCATTGCCATCCCAAAAATTTGCGGTAGGTCGGCTTAAATCCCTTCAGCTTGCGAATTTTATCGGTAAAGCCCAGACCCTTGACAGTTCTTTTTCCAAGAAGTGCTCCCTCAAAACCCACAGCCCAATTTGAATTGACCGGATAACGTAGAAACTCAGCGGCCGCTCCGCCATATTCCTCTTCAAAATACCCTAAGGCCAAGCGCGAATACCACCCTTTGCCCATTGTCCAGTTTTTTTGAAGATAAGCTTTATCCACCAGCAGTCCTGTTTGCTTGTAGTAGCGGCTAATATCTGTCCGCACATTGATCAGTTGGGAGGGATTGAGGAGATCCACATCATGCAGGTCTTCAAGATTATGAAAAACCGGGTATCCTAAGACTACATGATAAAATAAATCCTCTGTCAAAAAGCCGTTAAAGCAAGCATTCACGCCAAGGGAGTATTTGAATTTTCCGCGTGCGCTGCCAAAAAAGACAAGGGAGCGGGGCATCAGGCCAAAATCAAGCCAGTCCCTTTTGTTGTCAAAAATAAGCCTGTCGACACAGTGGTTTGGAAAGGTGGCTTCTTTTAACGGAGATAAGACTCGCAATTCATATGGGCCGATTTCTTTAGAGCTCCAAGCACGCACATATTCCATTTGAAATTGGTATTCTTGAATGCAAAACCCCTCTTCGTCAATGACGACCACGACACTATCGATATCCAAAGGGATTAAATCTGCCAGCAAGTAATTGAGGCGATTGCGGACCTCTGCTTCCAACCGGTATTTTTCATTTGATATTCGAAGTCTGAGTTCTTTCAAACCACACTCTGAATAAGAAAGCCAACTCTGCAGAATTTCGAAGCCTTGCACGCGAAAGGCGTAAATTAAATCTTGCACCATCACTTCTTCCGGACGCAAAGGGCCCAAAGGCTCTAAGTTAATAGGTGCTGAATAAGGCAAAGGATCCGAGATTTTAGGCAAGAAGCCTTTGGTCGAGCCAAAATTATAAAAAGTCGATGCCGAAAAGGCTAATGCATCCCCTCTAACATAGCTGAGAGAAAAATCTAATTGGTCCCACAAACGATATTTAAGCCCAAAATTAATCGGCGATTTTTTAACTCGGCCATGGGGATGGGGTTCAATAGCGCAGTTTTTATACGGAACCGCATCATACTCGGCAACCAAGCTTAAGGTCTCTAAATAGCGGAATCCAGATTTCCGAAAGGGAATCCATTGGAGGCCTCCAAACCATCCCTTGATGCGCTGAGCTCCATACCCTAGGCTGATTTCCAAATTCTGTTTAAGAAAGACATGGGTCAAAACTACATAATGCGCTTTAAAGGCGCGGGTACCCATAAAGTCTTCAAAACCCACCGCAGCCCCGGGCAAAAGATAGTCGCTGTCTTCCGGATGCAAAAAAGTCACTTTAATGTTAGCCCCTTTATCCGAAAAATCTCCAAATCCATATTGGCTCAATACAGGATCTTGGACGTTCCGGAAAACCCGATAATTCCCGGATATTTCCAAGAAATTGGTCAGCTCAAACCTTAAATTGTAATTGTGGTAGGGAGGGACATAAGCAAAACCGGCGCCTATATCTCCTTCCTGTCCCATCCTGGCGGAAGGCATGTTGAAATACCCTCCAAGCAAAAAATGATTGTAGCTCACAGGCATGCGGTCGCTTAAACGCTTATTCCAATATTCGACAGTCAACAGGTCATTGATGAGACCGGCTTGAGGATCATCATTCAAGGTATAGGCAAGGGCCTTTTCTTTCGCATAATATGGAAGTAAGGCTAGCCAGAAGAACAAGATAAAAGCGACAATTATTTTCATGTTGAATATATTTAAGAATGCCTAAGTCTAGAAAAAGAATAACAATACTATTCCTTTTCTGAAAAAGCAAATCAAATCGATAACGTACTGGCTAAGGCTTCTTTGGCGAATGTTTTAAGCCCGCTTTTAATGATGTCAGTCATCTCAATTTTGGATGGACAGACAAAAGAGGGTAAAGCAAAATCTTCGCTGTCAACCTCTAGCAATCCCAGATCGACAGCTAAATCAAAATCTTCCGCCATGACGGCTTTAACCAGCAACATGGTGGGAATCCTTAAAGGCATGACTTCATCGTATAAAGTCGAATCGATAAAGGCGCGATGCTCTCCATGTTGGTTTGTGGTAAAGTCATACTCATGTCCCGAAGGGTTAAAATGACCGGATAGATACGCTTTGCTAAATGTATATTTGTCGAGGCCTAATCGAAAAAAATGGAGGAATTCACGATGGGTATTTTCAGGGATAGCACAAAATACATCGTGATAAAATCCCAAAAAATCCCCTTCTTCCACTTTCTCGCCTAAAAGAGGGTCGCCCGAAATCAGCCTGACCCAGCCTTTTTGGATGCGCCCGATCAGCAATCCGGAAATTGGGAACCCTTCCTTTACTCTAAAATAACCGGTTTGATCGGGCAGGATCCCTGTTCCTCCAATCCCAATGATCTTTTCATTGAAATAGCGGCCTGTGCTTAGCAAATGCCCGATTGCGACGACCTGACGGACATTAAGGGTCCAAACGCAGTCTTCAGCGGACCGAATGGGGTCAATCTTCTCGATATGGAGGGAATGGTTGCTAACCGGATAAGGGCCTTCCGCGGTATGCTTCTGGACATCTTTAGCCTCCAGAAAAGCCTTTGAAAGACAGTCTTGTCGATAGATCAGATGCACTTGCCCGGAAGTTAGTTTGGAAAGTGCGGTTAAGCCGGCTTGAAAGGCAGATTCCTGGCCTTCCACCTGCAACTCTGCAGGCGGAGTAAAAAGCGCGGATTCAAGGGCTTTTACAAAAATATTGCGCGGCATTTTGTGAGGATCTGCCAGCAGATTAAAAGGACGGCTGCGAATGTGGGCAAAAAGGCCCCCGGCTTTTAACCGATTGATGATTTCTTCTCGGGATGCATGAGAGGGATTTAAGGGTGGGAATTCTTGAAAATTCTCTTGCGGGTCTGCCTCGATGACTACATCCAAAAGGCGGCGTTTAAGGCCTCTGCGGACTTCTTTGACAACACCGCATGCAGGAGAAACAAACATGCGCCCAGGGCAATTTTTATCTTCAGCCAGAGGAGTGCCGACTTTAACCGCTTCTCCGGGTTTCGCTAGCAGCCTCAATTTAATTTCCTCGAAAGGCTTTAGGTTCAAGGACATAAGTTTAGGTGAAAAAGAAGTCCCTCCCCGAGGAACCAATGGGCAAACGCTTCCGTTAGGTTTACCTTTAATGGGAATATCTAACCCTTTTGTAATTTTTATATGCGCCATGAAATTCCTTAAGAGGCTGTGGATATTTCTAAAGCTACCTAAAATAGCGGATTTTCCGCAAGAAATCAGAGCGAAAGGGTGCGATTCCTTGTGTCAGCAAAAAAAATTTGACTAAAATGAAATTAAAAGGGACAAAGGATCAAAAAGAGATCCTTATGACTCCATTTCTACTCCATTCAACTTTAGAAATTAAATTAGGTGAATTCCACCCTTTGCTCATCCATTTTCCCATCGTCCTATTCACAGCCGCTTTGATTTGCGATTTATTGGCCGCCTGGGGCAAAAAGGGAGCCTTTTATACAGGGCATTGGATGGTTTTCATCGGAACCCTCATGTGCGCCCCTACCATTCTTTCAGGAATCTACGCTGCCGATCAATTCGATCCCAATAATGCTTTGGTGCATACTCATAAACTTCTTGGATACTGGACAGGGGCTGCAGGGGTCATTTATTCATGCTTGCGCATTGCAGCTATCGCTCAAAAATTCATCTTCCCGCAGAGCATTTATGTTGGGCTGAGCGTCATACTTGTTGCCCTAATTTCTTGGACTGGCGACTATGGGGGTTTAATCACTCGCGGGGTGACGCCCTTCAGTTCAGTTTCGGAACCCTCAAACAATCCCCTCGTGGCCAAAGACAAACCTGAAGTCCAGCAATTCTCACCCCCTCAGCTAGAGACATTCCTGAAACAAAATATAGGGGTCTCTGATGTGATACCCATTTTCGCTAAACATCGCTGTTTTCTTTGCCACACCGACAATTTTTCGGGTGGACAACCGCACAATTTTTCCAAAGGGGACGACCCCTCTTTCATTTTTCTTCCACGGAATCCAGATGGTACACTGAACGACTATTCCAATTCCGCTTTCTATCAAACTGTCATTCTTAAAAATTTGATGCCGAAAAATGAAGCCAATGAGTCTATAGGCTTGTCCGTCGGAGAGCGCTTAATCTTGCAGCAATGGGTTCAGAATGGAGCGAAGGATTAGATCCGATCGATTACCCTGCCAGAAACAGATGTTTGAGGGCAACAGCCACTAAGGCGCCAATAAAAATGGCAGGAGCTGAAATAAGTAATGCTAGAAATACTGCCCCTAAAACCAAACTTTTGGCTGTTCCGTTTTCTTCAATAAATTGATTGATGTGTTTGATAAAATAAGTCAACTCATTATAGTAGTACACCCCAACCACAAGGCCTATTAGAGTACCGCCATAACCAGGCAGAAAGAAAATTAAAATAAGGCCGAAAATTAAAAGGACATAAGCAATGGTTTCACGAGTATTTGTAGCGGCATAGCGATATACATTTTCCATTTTATCTTTTATGTCATTTCCAGGGCGTTTATTTGGATCGATAGTCATATATCCCCCTAATTTAAAACCCCAAGTTTATAATCTTTACTATATGATTTGGTCAGAATTGCTGCACCAAAATTCCATTATTCGACCCTTTGCAGCTATAAACTCTTGATCACAATTAAAAAAATCATTTAAATTCGGGCTAGATTTCACGAGGAATTATGAATCTGCCATTCTTGAATGCAGCATCGCCGATTAATCTAGCTTTTATCCTCACACTTTGGATAAATGTTCTGCTTGCCGATCAGTTTCCCTTTGAGCCTCCCCAAAACTTTACCCTTTCGCCAAAATATATTAAGCTGCACCATCCCGTCACAGCCAAAACGATTGCAGCGCAGCTCTACTTTGATCAAGGACTTACCTTGATCTACGCATTTAATCACGACGCCGCCTATTGGTCATTTCTAAGGGCCTCGCAAGAAGATCCGAAAATGCCTATGGCCTATTGGGGAATGGCATTGGCCCTGGGAACCAATATTAACATGGCAATCACTCCGGAAAGAGCTAAAGTCGCCTTCGATGCCGTTCAGAAAGCGGAAACCCTTGCTTCAAATGCCACAGAAAGCGAACGGGACTATATTCATGCCCTTTCCCTGCGTTATCCAAGCGCATCACAGGCCGACCCTAAAAAATCAGCTCTTCAATACAGCCAGGCCATGCGCAAGCTATCCGACAAATATCCTGAAGATCTCGACGCCGGAGTTTTATTTGCAGAGAGTTTAATGGATTTAAACCCTTGGAGTCAATGGAGCCTTGACGGCAAGCCTCTTGAAGGCACATTGGAAGCCGTTGAGAAATTAGAGTCCGTGTTAAAAAAAGACCCTGGGAATTTAGGAGCCAACCACTATTACATTCATGTTGTGGAAGCCTCCCTCCATCCCGAATATGCCTTAATCTGCGCTGAGAGATTAAGTTCAATGCTACCGGCCTCCGGACACATTTTACATATGCCCTCACACATCTATATCCTTGTTGGGGATTATCACAAAGCAGCCCTGGCCAATGAAGAAGCCGTTGCTGCAGATCGCGAATATATCCGAGAATACGGCATCGAAGGCATATATCCCGTCCACTACCTAACGCATAATTTGTACTTTCTTTCCCGGGCATATGCGATGGGAGGTTGTTTTTCCAGCGCCAAACGCGCAGCTGAGGATTTGGCGGCCTTTTATGCTCCACACTTTAAGCATATGCCAGAACTCGAATATTATGCTTGCTCTCCCGCCTTCGTTCTGCTGCGCTTCCACCAATGGAAAGAAATTCTAGCCCTGCCTGAACCAAGCAATGACATGCAGTTGGTTCACATTCTTTGGCATTTTCACAGGGCTGCCGCCTTTGCTAGCTTGGGAGATCTTGCTAAGGCTGACGAGGAAAGAAAACTTTTTTTAGCGGAAAAAGCCAAGGCGCCATCTGATTTGATGTTTGGATATAACAAAGCAGACAAAATCCTAAAAATTGCTGAATACTTTTTGGATTCGAAACTAAGCGAAGGCTCAAAAGCGATTGATTTCCTTCGCAAGGCTGTATCTGAACAAGACACGCTGCGCTACAACGAGCCGCCGGATTGGTCATTTCCAATCCGGGAAGCCCTAGGCGGCGCCTTATTGCGCTTGAAGCGCTATGAAGAAGCTGCCGCAGTTTTCAGAGAAGATCTTGAAAAGCACCCTCGCAATGGCAGATCTTTATTTGGCCTCAAAGAAACTCTTTCGGCCCAATCAAAAGTACACGACCTATTCTGGGTAGACAAAGAATTCCAACAGGCCTGGCTTTACAGCGACACAAACCTTACAATCAACGATTTATAAGGACATATCAAGGGCTTTGTGTCGGGGGCTTATTACTTTTCTCTATCTTTTCAACGGGTAGATCATTCGGATTGTCTATCTTTAGGGAATAGCCATTCAAAAATAGAAGCAAAAAAGCAACCGGGAAAAAAATTAAAACCCAAAAGCAGAGCCAAAACCTAGAGCCATCATATTGAAAATCATATCTCGTTTGATTTAACACAAAAGTACTACCCGTAAACAACAAAACAATAGCAACAGGAAAAAAAACGATTATCCAAAAGATCAGCCACAACAAAGACCCGCGATAATGAAGTTTCACATTTGTTTTGTCCATATCACCTACTCGAGAAAAGTAAAGTTAAATTTTCCCTAATAAAACCAAAATTAACAATATTATTAAAACAAGCCCAAGTCCTCCACTCGGATAATAGCCCCAACTTGAACTATATGGCCATGTAGGCAAAGCGCCTATGATTAATACAATTAATATGATCAGTAAGATTGTGCTTAGCATATATCCTACCTTCTTTTGTTAGATTTGTTGTTTTTCTATAAACAGATCTCGAGAAATTGCTCAAATGGCGAGGCGTAGAAAAAATTGGAACTGGAAACCAGAAGAGAGCCCTCGTTCCATTTGTGCCCTCGATCTCTTCCCCTATCCTTTAGTATATTTTATTGAAGTAATTATTGGAACATAGATTTTGCAATACCGCATAATTACACAGACGGAGAAACTACAGGATTGTATTTTTTCTTTTTGAATTGAAATATGTGGATGGGTATAAAGTAAATATCTCTCCAAATTCTTGGATATAAACGCCTTCCAGAATAGAGTTTAAGTAGTTCCAATAGGAGTATAGTTTAAATATTGAATCGCGTCTAATCTGGACTGTGGACAGCCCTAAGCCCGCCTAGGGCGTCTCCCTAAATAGCCCATAGCGACGCAAGGAGCTGTGGGAGGGCATAGAAAGAGCCAGAGCCCGTAGGGCGACTCAAGATCGAGATTTTATCCACTCTCATGTAAAAATTGTACCAATTGATTCACAGGTGAAGAAATGAACCAGTCAATTGAATCAATGAACCAATCGGTGAACCAATTGAACCATTCTTTACTTTACAATTGATTCAAATGTTTCAAACATGCAGAATTGGGTATAACAGGAGTCCCGGAGAATACATACTTATGTTATATTCAGAAAAAGAATCATCAATCCTCGAATTAAAAAGAGAGGTTCCAACCAAACAGCAGATTGTCAAAACAATGATCGGATTTTGCAACCTTTATGGAGGTCGGCTGGTACTTGGGGTCGACGATAATCGCGACATTGTTGGAATCCCGGAAGATATGGTTGATCAAATAACTGAATCATTACATCGTTCCATCTACGAAAGTTGCACCCCATTGATTATTCCGAATATCCATAGCCAGCGGATTGATGATAAAGTCATATTATTTATCGATGTGTCATCTGGAATGACCAAGCCTTATTACCTCACTTCTGAAGGAATGAATAAAGGTACTTACTGTCGTATCGGTACCCAGACCGTTAAAGCAACTCCAGAAATGATCCAGGATCTTCAATGGCAGACACGTGGCAGAGCACCTGATGAAATGCCAATCCATCTTGCTCATTTAGATGACCTTGACAAAAAAAGTATCAATACGTTTATGAACAAGCGTATACAGCATGCAAGAGAATATAACTATGATGAATTGTTATATCATTATTCCTTTCTCATTAAAGAGCATAATCGCAGCTATCCAACAATGGGTGGCGTCTTGCTATTTGGAAAAGACCCTCAAAAGTACATTTCAGAGGCATTTATAATTTGCACACACTTTAAAGGGATTAGCGGACGCGAGGCTTTAGCTACAAGGGATATTGTAGGACGGTTGTTCGGGCAGTATGAAAAAGCGCTGGCCTTTGTTTTGAGTCAACTGAATCGAAGCTTTATCATAAAAGGGGCTGGCCAGCGCTCCGAGGAATTGGAAATCCCCGAAGAAGCACTTCGAGAAATTATTCTGAATGCCATTATCCACCGTAACTACCACACATCTGCTCCGATAAAGATATCTATTTTTGACGATCGCATTGAAATTTTTAGTCCTGGAAATTTTCCAGGGCCAATCTTACCGCATCAGTTGGAAATGGGCTTAACATTTGTTCGTAACCGAATTATCGCACGTGTTTTTCGCGAAGCCGGATATATCGAAAAATTAGGCTCTGGATTCCTAACTTTATTCGAAACCTACCGTAAAAGGGGTCTTAAATTACCAGTGATCATTGAAGGTCATGGGTTCGTTAAATGCATTTTGCCAAGGCCATCAGCTCATGAACCTGAACAAGCCCAAGTCATGGGACGCCAGGAAATGGTTATGCAATTGTTTTATCTAGGTGATGAGATTCGTATTTCCGATGTAATGGCCCACCTTAAAATTTCGCGGTCAACAGCCAGCCGCATACTTAATGAGCTAGTGAAAAAGGAAATATTACAACGCGTAGGGGAGGGTGCTGCAGCCCGTTACATTATTCCGATTGAATCCGAGTAAAGACTCATTTATTTATATTCACTAAGTTTCCACTATAAATAGCTAACGCAACCCCTATAATGATCAATGCGATTCCCCCAATGAAATACCACCTGGTGCGCTGCGTAAAATGCCCCGTTACCCCCTTTAGTAATTTTTGAGATAAGCCTCTAGAAATGTTCCATCCAATTCCAAGAAGCACAACTCCTAAACCCAAGAGCACCATCCCCAATATAAACATAAACGTCTCCTTTTAAGGGATTTACAATATATTCCTTCTACAACTTACTTTCCAGAATTACCTTCAGTGTCTTTTGCTGCGCGGCATCTTTAAAGACTGCGTAGGCTTTTAAAATATCTTTTAGCTCAAAATGATGAGTTATTAATTGTCTTGGTTTGAGCTTCCCTGCTACAAAAGTCTTTATGAGAATTGGAATAGAAAATGTATCCACTAAGGCCGTCGTTAACGTAATGTTCTGATGCCATAGACTTTCTAAATGTAAATTTACACTTTTACCATGAACTCCTATATTGGCAATATACCCGCCAGGAGTAACAATCGATTGGCAAATATCAAAGGATTCAGGAGTCCCCACCGCTTCAATGGCTACATCAACCCCTTTTTGATTTGTGCGGCGCATAATATCCTGAATAACCTGACTGCCGTTTCCATTTATCGTTGCCGTAGCTCCTAAACGTTTAGCCACCTCTAAGCGATAATCATCCAAATCAATCATAATAATTTCCGCCGGAGAATAGAATTGTGCCGTCAAGAGAGCTGCTAAACCAATCGGGCCTGCGCCGACAATTGCGACCGCATCTCCTAGTTTGACCTGTCCTTTTAGGACTCCTGCTTCAAAACCAGTCGGTAAGACGTCACTAAACATCACAATCGCCTCTTCATCGGCTCCTGAAGGAATTGGATAAAGGCTTGTATCGGCAAAAGGGATGCGTACATACTCTGCTTGAGTGCCATCGATCTTATTTCCAAGCAACCACCCACCAAATTCACAGTGGGAATACATCTTATTTTTGCAGAAATGACATTTACCACACGATGTGATGCAAGAGATAAGCACTTTATCCTTCACCTGAAAATTTGAAACTGCCTCTCCAATAGCCTCAACGACTCCCACTCCTTCATGCCCTAAAATACGCCCTGGTTCTACGGTCGGAACATCGCCTTTGATGATATGAAGGTCTGTTCCGCAAATCGTTGTCTTTGATATTTTTACAATACAATCGGTCGGCTTTTCTATTTGAGGCTTAGGTTTATCTTCGAGATTGATTTTACCTGGGCCGTGGTATACTAACGCCATCATAAATCTGCCCTTCGTAAAACATTTGTGAATATCTGAATGTTAATCGATCTGCCGCCGGAAATCATTCTAAAAATTACAAATCGCCTAATCCCCCAGCCACTTCGCTCCGAGTAGTCTTCATTTAATCTGTAGTCTTCATTTAATCTTTACAATTAACATCTTATTAATTACACTACTTTTTAACTTTAAATAATAAACAAGAGATTTTATGTCATTGCCTATTGGATTGTCACAAGCTCCGGGCTTCAAAGAAGTCCAAAATGCAAATGCGGCAAAAATTCACACACCGGAGGAAAAAACTACATTTGAAGTGATGAAATGGTTTAAGCCCTATCTAGACAAAGCCTCTTTAAAACAGGCAACCACTTCGATTAATAAGTTTCCAAAAGGCGGAAGCAACATTTTCTTAAAAATCTTCGAATGGGTCCGCAACCATACTTGGGGATTTAAAGCCTGTAAACAAAGAAAAGAAAACTTTAATTCCGGAATATTCCAACTTTATTCTCTAAAAAATGAAATCGAAAATTACAGTTTAAGCAGAGCGCCAATTGGATTGAAAATAGCTTGTGCTTATAATCAAATTAGAGAATGTTCTTATCTCAAAAAAATTACTAAAAACGAAATCCACAATGAAGCCTTGAATATTTTAAAAATCGAAGCGGGAACATTAATTAAAAATTGTCAAACTGAAAATGCAGGTTTGAAGACCGAAGAACTTGAAACAGAGGAAATTAAACCTCTCTTTAAACTGCCGCCAGAAATTATAGAAAATATTTTAACCTATGCATCTGCGAAAGACATCACAAACTTTCAAAAAACCTGCAACTTGGCTAGGGGTTGTATCCCGAAAAGTATTTTAGAAAGATTGCGATGGGAAAAAACCACGAGAATCCCCTTTGATTCTAGTTTATCTTTAAAGCAACATGAAGAAATGTATGCGGAAATTGGCATAAACTATCCTCAACTGATTAATGCCTTGGGAGGATTAAGAGCAGTTTACGATTTGCCTATTACAGTTACTTCAAATCAGTCTACTTGTAATCCAGACGAAATGACAGCACCTATGATGCGCGGAAAAATAAAGAATAGTAACTATGGTTTTATACATGCTTGCTGTGTAGATGTTGAAGGTGAAGAGGAATACAGGATAGCTTTATATAAAGGTATTACGGATATCTGGATTTTAAAATTCGACTATGAAGAATACCCCTTATGGCAAGGCATGCCCCACGAACATGAAATTTTAGATTTTATCCAAAAAATGACGACTTATAAATTTATTGTATTAAATCAGGGCGCCGATAGTTTGGCAGATCCAAAAGAAATTCTGAATCCCGGGGATTTATGCATTCTCGATCTAAGTGAGGCGCTTTGTTCGGAAAATAGTTCTTTTCTTTTCCTCTGGGATCCGAGTAAAGGCAAAGACGAAAATCTGAAGCAAATTAAGGAAAATTTGCTTAAAGCACGTTGAACCCGCCAATTTCGGGTGAGTCTACGGATTCTCAAACTCCCGGAAAGCCTCACCTCGCGATGCCGACAAGTCGGCATCGAAAAAAGCGGTGACAAGTCACCGCACTCCAAAGACCAAATTTTTGATTGTTAAAAACAAATGAATCATATAAACTTACGTTTATGCTACGATTTCATTCCTATCCAATTTTTGCACATATCCGTTTTTGGCCTTAAGGCCACATAACCTTTCCTTCTCCATTTTTTTCACCTCTTGCACACAAACACTCAAATTTTTTAGACTTTTATGAAACCAAAAAATACCCCGTCGGCTAGCAAAGTCCTTGGAGGGATCTTGTTAATCTCTGGCTGCTGCATCGGCGCAGGCATGCTCGGCTTGCCCGTCATGTCAGCCATGGCCGGCTTTAAGCCCTCCCTCGTCCTGTTTATCATCAGCTGGCTTTTTATGGTTTGCACCGGCTTGCTTTTATTGGAAGTCAACCTATGGTTCCCCGAGGAAGTCAGCCTGATCACCATGGCCGGACGCACCCTCGGTCCGGTTGGCAAGGCCATCACCTGGGGAGGCTTTCTCTTCCTATTTTATTCTCTAATGGTCGCCTACATTTCCGCCGGCGGACAGCTCTTTGCAGCGCTTTTTGAACAACTGGGCGGGATCACTGTGCCGGCATGGTCCGGCAGCCTCTTTTTTATCTGCTTCTTTGGCGCCCTGGTCTACTTGGGCACGCAAACTGTAGACTGGTTTAATCGGCTGCTCATGCTAGGACTCATCGGATCCTATCTGCTTTTGGTTGGGTTCGGCCTTAGCCATATCAATCGTCAACTTTTAAAACCGCAAGACTGGAGTGCGGCCCCTTTGGCTTTGCCTGCTATGCTCATTTCCTTTGGCTTTCACAACATGATTCCCAGTCTCAAAAACTACCTTCAGGGTCACGTAAATAGTCTTCGCTTAACCATCATTGCCGGCAGCGCCCTGCCTTTAGTTGTCTACATCCTATGGGAAGCACTGATCCTAGGCTTGATTCCCTTAGAAGGAGCCGGCGGCTTCCGAGAGGCTTTAAATGCAGGCGACCTGGCGACGCATGCCCTAAAAACTGCTATCGGAGGCTCCTGGATCGCCGATATGGCCCATCATTTCGCTTTTTTTGCTTTAGTCACTTCTTTTTTAGCGGTTTGTTTAAGTTTCGTCGATTTTCTGGCAGATGGCTTGCCTGTCAAAAAGGACTCCAAGGGCAGGTTTCTTTTATGCCTTTTGGTATTAGGGCCATCTTTTGGCTTTGCCCTGCTTTATCCCAAGATCTTTTTAACTGCCCTGAATTATGCCGGAGCCTTTGGAACTGTCCTCCTCTTTGGGATTTTACCTGCCGCCATGGTTTGGGCGGGACGCTACCATCAAGGGCTCGGAGAAAAAAGACTGGTTCCAGGCGGCAAAATCTTGCTCCTTCTGGTGATTTCATTTGCAGCCATGGTGATGCTTTTGCAGATGGCAGCAGAACTTAATAAGTAAAGAATAATTTAAATAAGGACCTTAAAAAAAAATGAACCCATCGTCCAAATTTGCAGGAGGCGTTCTGTTAGTCTCCGGCACCACCATAGGGGCTGGCATGCTGGCTTTGCCGGTCTGCACAGGCATGGCTGGGTTTTGGCCCTCCCTTTTCTTGCTTTTCGTTTATTGGGGCTATATGACCTTTACAGCTTTTTTAATGCTTGAAGTCAATCTGTGGATGAAGCCCCATACGAACTTGATTTCAATGGCCCGGCACACCCTGGGCCCCTGGGGAGAAGCGCTCAGCTGGCTCGTTTATTTGTTTTTGCTCTATTCCCTGACAACAGCTTACATTGCCGGAAGCGGACCCATTGTAATAGATGTCATTCAAGGGCTGACGGGTTGGGAAATGCCCCACTGGCTTAGCACTCTTCCACTGCTGCTGATCTTTGGCTTTTTTGTCTGCAAGGGAACCCAATCTGTCGATTACGTCAATCGCCTGCTCATGGCGGCCTTAGCCATCGCTTATGCCGCAATCGCAGTTTTTTTAACTCCCCATGTCGAGGCCAAATTATTAAGCCATGTGGATTTGAAATGCCTTAACATCGCAGTTTCCATCGTAGCAGTCTCTTTTGGCTTCCACATCATCATCCCTAGCTTGACTTCGTACTTAGATAGGGACACTGCTTTGCTCAAAAAAGTCATCCTGGTCGGCAGCTTGATTCCTTTGGCGGTGTATGTGCTCTGGGAATTCCTCACTCTAGGTATTATCCCACTAGAAGGGCCTCTCGGCATTCAAGAGGGCTATGCGAACGGTGCCAATGGAGCCCACCTGTTAACAGATATTTTAGGGCATTCCTTTCTGGCCTTGATGCTGCGCTTCTTCGCCTTCTTCGCCATTGTCACATCTTTCCTAGGGGTATCTTTAAGCTTATCCGACTTTTTGGCCGACGGCTTGAAGATTCAAAAAACACCCAAAGGGAAAGCATTGCTCTACGCCCTGACTTTTTTGCCGCCTTTGCTTTTTACCTTTGCAGATCCGCGTGCATTTTTAAGCGCTCTTGACTATGCTGGAGCTTTTGGAGTGGTCATTTTGCTGGGCTTGCTGCCAGCTGCAATGGTTTGGCAGGGACGCTATCGCATGCATTTAAAAGCCCCCTTCAAAGTTCCGGGGGGCAAACCTGCCTTGCTAGCTGCCATGCTAGTTTCAGTTTTGGTCATCGTAATCGAAATCATCAATAAATTAGGATAAATCATGGATCAACCTCAAAAAAAACGCATTCTCACCGGAGACCGCCCTACGGGCTCTTTACATCTGGGACACTATGTGGGCTCAGTCAAAAATCGAGTGGCCTTGCAAGATCAGTACGAGTGCTACATCATCATTGCCGACCTCCATATGTTGACCACCAGGCCTTTAAAAGAAGATATCATGAAAATGAGGGACAATGCGCTTCAATTAGTCTTAGATCACCTGGCTTGCGGCATCGACCCTAACAAAGTCACTTTCTACTTGCAATCGGCCACCCAGGCTGTCTATGAAATGAATCTGTTTTTTGAAATGCTCATTTCCCTGAATCGCTTAACCGGCTTGCCTAGCCTGAAAGAGATGGCCCGGAATGCCCATATGGATCCTGAAAGCATTCCCTTTGGTCTGATTGGCTATCCTGTCTTGCAGACGGCCGACATCTTAATGCCGCGGGCCCATCTTGTGCCAGTTGGCAAAGACAACGAAGCGCATATCGAACTGGCCCGCGATATTGCCCGCCGCTTTAACCAGTATTACGGGGATGTTTTCCCTTTGCCAGAGGTGCTCCTAAGCGACGTGCCCACTCTGGTAGGCACTGATAATAAAGGCAAAATGAGCAAATCCGCCGGAAACGCCATCTACTTGTGCGACGACGCCAAAACTGTAGAAAATAAAATCCGAGGGATGTACACCGATCCAGCACGCATTCGATCAGATATCCCAGGAAATGTGGAAGGCAATCCGGTTTTCACTTATCACGATATATTTAACACCAACCGGGATGAAGTGGAAGATCTCAAAGCGCGCTACCGCGAAGGAAAAGTGGGCGACGTAGAAGTGAAGGGAAAGCTCAATACTGCTCTAAACGGATTTCTGGAACCCATTCGGCAAAGGCGCAAGCTTTTTGAGGAAGATAAAGGGTTTGTGGAGCAAATCATCTACGAGGGAACACAAAAGATGATCGAAATTTCCAACCAAACAGTCAAAGAGATGCGTAGCGCCATGGGATTCGGGGGTGCCTGGAATAAAATTTCGCGCATTGCCCGCGAAAGAAAAAACGCAAAATAAAACAAATATGAGAGGTCGAATGTTTCGCTTAAAGACTGACTTCGCCCCTGGCGGGGATCAGCCCCAAGCTATTGAGAAAATTACGGAAAGCCTCTTGGCTGGACGCAAGTCTCAAGTGCTTTTGGGCATCACAGGGTCGGGTAAAACGTTCACCATGGCCAATGTCATCGACCGGGTGCAGCAGCCCACTTTAGTGATTGCCCATAACAAAACCTTGGCGGCTCAGCTCTATCAAGAGTTTAAAACATTTTTCCCTGAAAACGCTGTCGAATATTTCGTCTCTTACTACGATTATTATCAGCCCGAAGCCTACATAGCGCGCACGGATACTTTTATCGAAAAGGACATGGCCATCAATGACCGCATTGACAAAATGCGCTTGAGCGCCACACGCTCGCTTTTGGAAAGGGACGATGTCATCATTGTGGCTTCGGTTTCGTGTATCTATGGATTGGGATCCCCTGAATATTATCGGGGCATGAATCTGACCCTTGGAGCAAATCAAACCTGCCGCCGCGATGATCTGCTTCTGCACTTAGTGCAGATGCAATACGAGCGCAATGACTATGATTTTGCCAGGGCGACCTTTAGGGTGCGGGGGGATGTGTTGGATATCTTCCCTGCCTATGAAGAGGATCTCGCCATTAGAGTGGAGTTCTTCGGAGATGAGATCGAACGCCTCAGTGAGATCGATCCTTTGACAGGCAAAGCCAGAAAAACTCTTGAAACGATCACCATCTACCCTAGCTCCCACCACGTGACGCCTGAAGAAGTGCGTTGGAAAGCCATCGAGACAATTAAAGGCGAATTGAAAGAGCGCATCGCTTACTTTGAAGAACAAAAAAAATATATCGAAACGCAGCGCATCCAAGAACGCACGATGCATGACTTGGAAATGATCAAAGAAATCGGTTTTTGCAAAGGAATCGAAAACTATTCGCGCCACTTCAGCATGCGCCAGCCGGGCGATCCCCCGCCCTGCCTGCTGGATTATTTCCCTTCTAATTACCTGCTGATCATCGACGAATCCCATCAGACGATCCCGCAGTTACATGCCATGTATAATGGCGACCGCGCCCGCAAACAAGCTCTTGTGGACTTTGGCTTTCGGCTCCCCTCTGCTTACGACAACCGCCCCTTAAAATTCCAAGAAACCTATCAAAGAATCCATCAAGTCGTTTATGTTTCCGCCACACCTGGCAGCTGGGAGATCCAAGAAAGCGGCGGCGAAATCGTCGAACAAGTCATCCGTCCCACCGGCCTTTTGGATCCCAAAATCGAGGTGCGCCCTGCAGAAGGACAGGTTGACGACAGCTTAAGTGAAATACGTGCACACACCCAAAAAGGAGGGCGGGTTTTAGTCACGACCTTAACCAAACGCTTAGCGGAAGAGCTTACTAAGTATTTAACTGAGTTGGATATCAAGGCAAAGTATCTGCATTCCGATATTGATACTATTGAAAGGACGCAAATCATTGGGGATTTGCGAAGGGGCGAGTTTGATGTCCTGGTGGGAATCAATCTTTTGCGCGAGGGTTTGGATATCCCCGAAGTTTCATTGGTGGCGATTCTCGATGCGGATAAGGAAGGGTTTCTGCGCAGCGAGACCTCCCTAATTCAAACCTGCGGACGGGCTGCCCGCAATGAGCAAGGCCGCGTGATCATGTATGCCGACAAGATGACAAAAGCGATTAACCGCACGATCGAAATCACGGAATCGCGGCGGACTATCCAGCAAACCTACAATGAAAAGCATGGCATCACCCCCCGTACTGTCAAACGAGAAATCACCTTGCTGGTGGAGCCCGAAAAAGAGGTAATGTACCCATCAGCTAAAGAGGCCCCCATGATGGCCGCGGAAGAAAAACATGAATATATGACCTCCGAAGAAATCGATCAGAAGATCAAATATTATGAAGCTGAGATGAAAAAGGCTTCAAAAGATTTGCGCTTCGAAGACGCGGCCCGTTCCCGTGACCTCATGCGCCGCTATCAACAAATCAAAATGGCCTTGGGATAAACTGAAAATATAAACCTTATTTGCTTATAAAACTATTTTAAGAATAGTACAGCAATTCCCGCTAAATCTGTCGCTGCTACCGCAGCGACAGATTTAGCGGGAATTGCTGAGAATGGTATAGTTAAGATTGATCCGTTAATTTTGGCTTTTCTGGAAAAAAGTTCTTTAGTACTGACAGACCTTCCCTGTGGCTTTCAGGCATTCTTTCAAAAATCCTTCTTATCCCTTCTGCTCTGTCCTTTAGATCCCTATCTATCTCGGCTTCCAATAACTCTCGACGCGTCCAATAATTCACAAAAGTCTTATCTGCCTCGGAAAAGGCCACCGATTGATTATTAGAGATCTTTTGAGGTTCCATTGCTTTGTTCTGCTTCTGCAAATATAATTGATCCTGAACAAGTCTGGCTTTCTCATCCTTGGGATCAAGCATCCTAAGCAGTAAGGCGTCGCGACGTGCAAAGTTACCCCACTTATCGTCTGACATATTTAAATAGCACTGCATCCGTAGAGATAAAAACTCTTTGGCTAAAGCCCTTTCCTCCTTGTTTAAATCTAGATTTGCTTTTTTCTTTCTTTTATTGGCGAGCCTATTTGTTAATGGCTCGAGGATGCAATTATAGTCCAAAATAGCGCTCTCGAAATTCTTATCTTCCTCGAATGCATAAGTCCTCAGGCGCAATGTAAGAAGATGCCTTTCATCCCTACTTAAGACTTTCTGCCACTCCTCAAAAGCGAGGTCTGAACATTGACGGTGCTGGCGCCAATAACAGTATGCCCGATAAGAAATCGCATCCAAATGTTCACTGTCACTTCTTATAATTTCATTAAATTCGAATTCAGCTTTTGAATACTCCCCTAATCCAAGAAAACAGATTGCCCTTGCAAATAAGGCATCTGGATTAATGTCACATTCTAAGATTTTTTCATATTCCACTAAGGCATCTCCGTACTTTTCCTGCTTATAATACCAATCTGCCATAATCTTGAAAGCCTGGGGATCTTTACAAGGCTCTAGCATTTGCAAAGCTTTCTCCCAGAGGTTACATTTGATGTTACATTTAAAGCAACTGCTTGCCAGGCCTCTTTGGGCTGGAGCAAAATCAGGAAAATTCTTAAGCGCACTTTCAAAGAAGTTTATGGCGATGTCCATCTCTCCTTGATTGTGTCGATTCCACCCTTTCAGCATTAATGCAATCCCTTCGAAGCCCTGGGCATTCAAATACTTGCATATTTCTTGAACTTTTATTTCCTCAATAGTTACGCTTCGAGCATAAATTGCGATGGATATAAGTTGGGAATAAAGCCCCAACGCTAGAGAAAATCTCTGGTTGTTGCTATCTTTTTTAATTTTTAAAGGCAGGCTTTCGGCAAGGCATTTAATAATCAGGGAAGGAAAATCCCATAAAGGATAAATGGTTAACAAAAGCTGGCAGATTTCCTCCCATTCACCTGACCTCACATTTCTTATTACGGACTGGGAATTTTTGTCGGCCATGAATTGATATACTATGACATTCCCACATTCAATTAGCATTTTGTGAATAGATTGCCCTTTTTCAGGAAAAATTGTAGAAAGTTTAGGCAGGATTTCATTAATAAATTCAATCATTTCTATCGGTTTCTGAAGGGCATGCATAACAAAATCACGCATCCAAGGCTCAGACATTTTTAAATCTAAGGGCCAAGCCAGCGAGAAGTCTTCACAAGTTTTTTCTGAGTCCTGTAAAATTATCTCCCGTAAAGCTTTTTCACATTCATCTTTTCCGTTTATTGGCGGCTCTTCAATAATTCCGGGGCTTGAATCTAGGTTAATTGTAATATCAAGGCAAGCTTCATCTTGTTCCGCCTGAGCAATAGGAGAATTGGAATCTGGCCGCACGGGCGAGGTTATGGGG